>MAAC01017514.1_pt1 | contig 44179 bp, 41 predicted proteins | sample 1115981 | NCBI WGS metagenome assembly MAAC01 (sample SAMN04961126, study PRJNA320927) | seawater metagenome | isolation source: sample BD02T64 sea water enriched with oil for 64 days | place: USA:Gulf of Mexico | collected 2013-07-27 | reverse complement strand
AGTAACATGGAAGCATATTTTTCATCAAAAATATTATTGACACCTACATATAGATCAAATTGAAACTTATTACTATTGGTAGATCTAAAACCAAATTTTGTGTTTACTAATTGATAAGCGTCGGAGTAAACCGAATTGTCATCACGCATTGGGATTTGTCCAATAGTATTATAATTCAAGAGCGCATAGAAGCCTAAACTGGTTTCAATGTTGAGGTTTGAATTAAATGTAAAGTTTGGAACACCAGTCAAGTCATTTCCAGAATATTCATCACTATCGTCAACAAATTTCTTGAATTTAAAATCGTTGTAAGCGAAAGCATTCGTGTGATAAATTCTCAATTTTTCGGTCTCTAGTAATTGGTAATTTAGCGCGATTTCAATGCCATTATATTGTGTTTTTCCAGCATTAACACCAATAAATTCATCACTTGCGGTTCGTCTTGCAACTAATAAATTTTTAACATCCATTTTATAAATTGCAATATTAAAATGAAGTTTATTATTAAATAAATCACCCCGACTTCCAATTTCATAATTCCAGCCACTTTCAGGTTTTATATCGGTATTTATTAATCCATCTGGCAATAATGTTTCTTCCAATGAAGGGGGTGAGAATCCATGACTTACAGTGGTATATAACATGGTGTTTTTAGAAACCTGATGTGTTAATCCAAACTTTGGAGAAAGGATACCTCCAAAATCATAATCTCCCGAATAATCCTTACCATCACCTGTAAAATCATCATCTAAGGTATATGAAGTGGCATTAAAATTTAAGCCCAAAGTGAAATTTGTTTTTTCTGTAATCTTATATTTTGAATCAAAGAACAAATTGAGATACTTTCGTTTTTCTTTAAAATTACTCAACTGGTCACCTGCTACACTTCCAACTTCAGCGGGGAAGTCCCGATACAAATTTTCATAGGTTTGATACGTGTTATTATCTTTAAAAACTTCAGCCCCAAGCGTCCATTCCAATGAATTGTTAAATACAGTAGCTTCAGATACAATTCGTGATCGCATTCCTATGCCTTTTGTTTTTTCTTTTAAAATATTGAAGGGTCTTGGTTCATAAGCATCTAAAAAGGATGTGAATATACTGGTGTATTGTTTTGTTTTTGAGTTGTAATTGTGTTCCCATGACAATCCAAATAATCCCTTTTTGTAATCCTCATAACCTTTTGCACGACCCCAGGTAAATGCGGCTGAAGTAGGGTCGTTTAAATAATCATCTTCATTGATCGAACTTGGAATGTATGCTTTTAAATCAATATAATTTCCAATAAATGTGAGCTTATCAGAATCTCCTAAAAAATGATTGGATGCTACGGTAAAAGTTTGTCTATCAGTTTCGTTATTTGCTCTATAACCATCACTATGAGTATTAGAATAGGTGATGTTTGTGCTATTTTTTAAATTGCCAAAATTTGCTTGTAATAGATACTTCTGTAATCCATACGAACCAAAGGTATAACCACTATTAATTGATGTTTTATTAAAAGACCCTTTATTCGGGATCAATTGTATTGTGCCGCCCAAACCAGCACCATATGTACTTGAAGAAGGCCCTTTTAAAACTTCAATACGGCCTAAAGTATGCATTTCAATATCTTCAATAGTTGAAGCTCCAGAACCATTTGTAAGGGGGATATCTTGATAATAAGCCCTAATTTTACTGGTTCCAAAAAGGTTACGAGACCCAATACCACGCATGGTGATTCTATTGGTGGTTAGGGTTCCATTATGCATAAAAACACCCGGGATAGTATTCAAAATAGGCGCAATATTTATCATATTATTAGACGCAATATCAGTTGCAGTTAAAACTGAAATTGCCGAAGGAAGCACTTTTAATTTACTTTGAAAATTATTTGAAGTGATGATAATTTCATTTAAGTTTTCAGGAATAGCAACGAGTTCAATTAGAGTATAAGTGTCTTCTAGAATGTAAATTGTTTTTGAAACATACCCGTCCTTCGAAAATAGGTAAGTGTCTTTTTTGGGGAGAGAAAAGAACCCGTTAACAGTAGTTGTTGTCACAAAAGTATGATTAGCATTGCTAATAGTAACGTTTGAAAGTTCTAATGAATTTTCGCTGTCAATGACTTTTCCAGTGCTGTTTTGAGCATTTGTTTGAACAATAAAAAAAAATGTAAGAATGATAAAAAACAGGGATTTCATAAATGCTTAAATTTGATAATTAGGGAATACTCGGGTTAATTATTTACGAGTCAAAAGTAATCTTTTAAGTTGAAAATTGCCGATTCTATAAAATAAAAAGGGTCTCATTTTTAGGACATTTTATAGCAATACACAACTGTATATAAACGTTTTGAGTTGGCTATTTGGAAAAATGAAGAGCTTATTTGTTAGCGGTGTTAAAAATTAAAAGATATTTGCATAAACTCTAAAGTGAAATCAATGCGTATTAAATATAGTCTACAGCTAATTGTAATTGTTTTTTTAGTGAGCTGTGAGGAGAAAAAATCATCGGATGTTCAACAAACAAAAGTCGTAGAGATTCCTTTGATAGATGTAAATAAAATGCCAGAACCAGACTCAGATAATGGCGGACTGGTTTTGCCTGAAGGATTTGGAGCATTGGTGGTAGCAGATAGTGTTGGGCCGGCTAGACATTTGGTTGTAAATGACAATGGTGACATTTATATAAAATTGCGGATTGATACAGGAGACAAAGGTAATATGGCCCTAAGAGATACTGACAATGACGGTAAAGCCGATATTTTTGAGCGTTTTGGAGACTACCCTAATGATGGAAGGTTTGCTACCGAAATGAGAATTCATAATGGTTATTTATATTTCAGTTCAGAGCTAGTGGTGTATAGACAAAAATTGACACCTAAGAAATTGATTCCCGAAGGCAAACCAGAAGTAATTGTAGTAGATAAATTTCCTATTCGATGGCATAATGCCAAGTCTTTAGCTTTTGATAATCAAGGCGGAATGTATGTCACGTTTAGTGCACCAACAAATGCTTGTGAAGATCTCACGTTAAATAACGGGGATGCCAATGCAATTGTAAAAGGAGAGTATCCCTGTTCTCAACTAAATATTTTAGGAGGGATATGGAAATTTGATGAAGGCAAACTGAATCAAACACAAAAGGATGGTGTAAGGTTTGCAACCGGACTTAGAAGTATAGTGGGTCTTAGCTGGAATGATGAAGATAATAGCCTGTATGCAGTAAACCACGGAAGAGATTTTTTGCACAATCATGCACCGCAATATTTTAGTAAATGGCAAAACGCAATTTTACCTGCAGAAGAATTTATGAAAATAAAAGAAGGTGATGATTTTGGTTGGCCATATACCTATTACGATCATTTTAAAAACAAAAGAATGTTAGCGCCAGAATATGGAGGTAATGGGATCAAAGAAGCCAAGGATTATGCAAATCCGTTAATGGGACTACCTGCACATTGGGCGCCAAATGATATGTTATTTTATAAAGGAGATCAATTTCCTGAACGTTATAAAAAAGGAGCATTTATTGCTTTTCATGGTTCAACAAATCGCGCACCCTACCCTCAAGCAGGATATATTGTAGCATTCATCCCATTTGAAAATGGAAAACCAACTGGGAAATGGGAAGTCTTTGCTGATGGTTTTGCCGGAGTAGATGTAATTACTGTTATGAAAGATGCCAAATACAGACCCATGGGCTTATCTGAAGGACCAGACGGATCGTTATACATGTCAGAATCAAGAAAAGGTAAGATATGGAGAGTGATGTTTAAAGGAGACCCAACAACATTCGGTGAAGCAGAACTTGAGCATATGGAAAATCGAAAATCGAGATCCTATATTAAAAAGCCAGATCAAAAAGCCGATTTATTGACTACAAAATAAATTGCTATTACTATCAGGATTTAGACCTATTGCATTATAGGGCTGTGTTTTTCAAATATTATTCAGGATAGTGTAATCCGCGGAACAAGAAAGATCATTAAGGATTAGATTGAGTAATTTCAAACATAATCGTTATTAAAACATAGTATTGAATAAAGGCATAGAGGTAAATTTCTATACCTTTTATTTTTCAAACTTCCCAATTGCCATAATTGTATGTGAGAAGCTCATTACAATTATCACGACTTAGTTAATTACCAACCTTTTTCGGACATATAAATCAGTTGTGAGAATAGGGGATATTACTTCAAATCTCCTGATTTTACCAAAAGAAGCGGTTTTCGCTTGTTTTTGTGAGAGTTATCCTTAAAAAAAATGTGAGCTATTAATTTATGGAGTGCTTAAAAACTTTATTAAATTTTCTCTTTCCTTTAATTTTGTAATGCACTTATTTGCAGTCATTTATGAAATAATTTTCTTTGGAATTCTTGAAGTTCTAAATATTCATCACAACGTTTTGTGCATTTCATCGATAAAATTTAAAGTTTAAACGATAAAAAATCAGTCGAATTACACTTTATCGGGTATTTTATACAGTTTACCGAGATTAATTTCATATATTGCCCCGTGTTTAAGTTGTAAATGTTTATTAATTGAACGAACAAACAATGAAAACCACTATAAAACGCCCTAGAACTAAATTAATATTCCATGAACAAATGCAAGATTGTTTTAGCAGAAGACAACTCAACGCTTTCACTATTATTAAAGTTTAGATTAGAAAGAGAAGGACATGAATTACTTATGGCCAAAGATGGTAAAATGGCAATTGAACTCATTGAAAACCATAGTCCCGATTTAATTTTAACTGATATTATGATGCCATTCATTAGTGGTCTTGAAGTGATTAGTCACGTGAGAAACAAATTGGAAACGCAAGTGCCAATTATTGTTTTTTCTTCTGCTGGTCAAGAAGAAATGGTGTTAAAGGCATTTAGCCTAGGTGCCAATGATTTTATGGGTAAGCCATTTAGTCCTAATGAATTAGTTATAAGAGTTAACCGTCTTTTAGCATAATAATACCAAGCCCCCAAAGCAAATGACAACCTATCAATATCTTATTGATTATTATCGAGAGCTCCCCTTCTTAATTAAGTTGATTGGAGCCCTAATTACGTTGTCTGTTATTTTGATTATTGGTTTAACAATATATTTAAAAGGAATAAGAAGATATCAACGTAAAAAACATGCAGATATTTTAAAATTTAAAAGCGAATACGAAGTTATGCTCGTTGAATTTTTATATGCCGATGATCATATTGAAAATGAAGTTGAGAAAAATTCGTTTAATGAATGGTTGGAACAAATAGAAGTTGAACCAGCTATTCAAGACGAACTGGATGATACTATAAAAGACTTAAGTCCAATACAACAATCAATAATTTCAAAATTAAGAAAAGAGGCATTAGTAAAATCTAAACGGAAAATAATCATTTCAATATTATATAAATTAATGGAGGAGGTTTCTGGTGAAATGTCCGATTCTATCAAAGTATTATATATCGAAACAGGACTTATAGATTATGCATTGAAAAAAATAAATAACACAGAGTGGAGTATTAAAGCAAAAAGCATTGGAGAATTGTCCAGATTTGAAGTTAAAGAAGGTCATTATGAAGTTGTAAAATGTATGGACCACTCCAATAAGGAGGTGCGTAAAGAGGCACATTTGTATATGGTAAATCTATTTCAATTTGATGGACTTTATTTTTTAAATGAATTAAAAACCCCTTTATCAGAATGGGATCAAATACAAATACTTGAAATATTACAAAGGTTTGATGACCAACAAATTTGTGATATTAGACCATGGTTAAAATCAACCAATGATACCGTCGTTTTATTTGGATTAAAATTGGCCCAAATTTACAATCAGTATGAAATAAATGACACGTTGATAGAATTATTGTCACATAAAAGTAAATCCATTAGGGTTTGCGTAATAGAAGTACTTACACATTTATATGGATTAGAGGCTAAAGACATGTTGAAAGCTAACTTTAACGAATTAAGTTTAGAAGAACAATTAAGTTTCTTCACCATGTTAGAAAAATTAGTGATTCCATCGGATGAACCATTTATTGAAAAACACCTTTTCCACAAAGATTTTGAAATTCAATTATTAGCACTTAAAATATTGAAATCAATTAATGAGGATAAGTACAAAGTCTTGAATAATTTACCTGCTGATCAAAAAAGCAAAGCAATGTTGCAACTTGAAAACACAATATAACTATGGATACTAGTACAGTTAACTTAATCTTAGAAATATTTCATTATTTGTTCTTTCTATTTACATTTTCTGTGATTACATCTTATGTCGTACTATCATTAATCTCAGTAAGAGAGACTATAGAATATCGAAAAAAGAACAGCTTTGTTAATTATAAGGATATCTTGTCTTCTACAATATCCCCATCTATAACAATAATTGCTCCGGCCTATAATGAGAGTCTTAATATTGTTGAAAACGTGAGGTCCTTATTGTCAAATCATTACGTTAATTATGATGTTGTAATTGTTAATGACGGGAGTAAGGATGATAGTTTGGAAAAATTAATAACGGCTTTCGATTTGGAAAAAATAGAGTTTATTATTAATGAAAAAATTAAAACACAACCTTTACGTAGTGGCGTATTCAAGTCCAAAAATCCTGCATTTGAAAAACTAATGGTTGTTGATAAAGAAAATGGAGGTAAAGCTGATGCTTTAAATTTAGGACTAAATATTAGTAAAAGTAAATATGTTGCCTGTATTGATGTCGATTGTTTGTTATTGGAGGATGCGCTTCAAAAAATGATAAAACCATTTCTTGAGGAAACCGAAGCAAAGGTTATTGCTACTGGAGGAGTTATTCGTATTGCCAATTCATGCAAAATTAAAGGAGGGAAACTCATAGAAGTTAACCTGCCCAAAAATTTGCTTGTACAAGCACAAATTTTAGAATACCTGAGAACTTTTTTATTAGGTAGAATGGCATGGAGTAGATTAAACGGGTTGTTGGTAATTTCAGGAGCATTTGGCATATTCGACAAAAATATAGCCATTGAAGTTGGAGGGTATGACACCAATACGGTTGGTGAGGACATGGAAATAATTGTTCGTATGAGAAGGCACATGGAAGAAATAGGCGAAAAATATAAAGTCTCTTATATTCCTGACCCACTCTGTTGGACAGAGGCTCCAGAAAGTTATAAGATTTTTATTTCTCAGCGAAATAGATGGACAAGAGGCACTATAGAGACTTTAAGAAAACATCGTAAAATTGGATTTAACCCCAAATATGGAATTTTTGGCTTAATAAGTTATCCCTATTGGTTAATCTTTGAAAGATTGGCTCCTCTTATTGAAGTGATTGGAATTATTTATTTTGTGGTTTTACTAATCTTGAAACAAGTACGATGGGAATATGCTTTGTCTTTTCTTCTGTTGTCCTATTTATTTTCAATTTTATTTTCTATTGTTGCATTATACTCCGAAGAATTAACTTATCATCAATACAAAAAGAAAGGAACCGGGTTTAAATTGATACTATTAAGTGCAATTGAACCCTTCATATTACATCCAGTAATTCTATATTCGGCCATTAGAGGAAATATAGATTACTATTTTAATAAAACCATAAAATGGGGTGAAATGGAACGTACCGGATTATCATCATCATCATCATCATAAAATAGATTAATTAAAGAAAATATGAAACTTAGTCTTAAAAATATAGAGATTTATAAATATGCGCATTTAATCTTGGCATTAATTTTTGCCTTTTGGGTGATAAGCGCTTATGAAATATACGCATCAAAAGCTATAGGTGAAGTAACTCCTGGTTTAGGAACAGTTATTTTATACAAATTTATTAATGACTTTTGGAGTGGTTTGATAATAGGAGGGGTTTTATTTCCTGTATTCCTTTTAATTAATTTGCTATCAAATAAAGGCGCATTGACAGTTTTAAAAGTGATTTTCACACTTTTAGTAATTATACAATTTTCTCTGATAAAATATAGTCTAACAACTTTATTAAACCTTGGAGCTGATATTTTAGGGTATTCTTATGATGATATATTTAGTACCGTTTCAGTTTCTGAATCGATTAATATTACATATATCTTACCATTTATCATTTTTCCACTCCTATTATTTTTGTTTTATGTTCTAATTAAAAAGTATGTTAATCATCGCGTTTTAACAGCAGGTGGAATTTGTTTTATATTAGTATTTGGAAGTGTAAAGATAATCTTGCCTGATTCATCAGCCAATGAATATCAAAATAAAACAGCCTATTTAACGATGGATATTGTTAGATATCAAAAAGAGAAAAGCAAAATGAATGCTTATAATGTTTTTGAAAGAAATGACTATCCCTTATTAAAATCTTCAAAACAAACTGAAGATGTGCTTACCCCATTTTTTGAAAGTAATGAAGAGAAACCAAATATTGTTGTAATAGTAGTTGAAGGGTTAGGGAGTGAGTTTGTAGGTGATAAAAGCTATAGTGGCTTTACACCATATTTTGATACGCTAATTTCAAAATCACTGTATTGGGAAAATTTCGTAAGCACAACAGGGCGTTCGTTTGGAGCATTACCTTCTATATTTGCATCGCTTCCTTATGGTGAAAATGGCTTTTTGGAACTTACCGACACGCCTTCACACCTTTCACTTATCAGCATTTTGAAAGCAAATGGATATGCAACTTCATATTTTTCAGGAGGACCATCCAGTTTTGATAGAAAAGTTAACTTTTTAGAATACAATGGTATAGATAAGCTTATTGATGAAAATAAATATGGATCGGAGTATATAAAAACAAAAAGTAATGAAGGTGGTTTTTCATGGGGGTATCCAGATGATCAAATTTTAAAAAAAACATTGGCATCTTTAGATGATGAGACTAAGCCTAGATTAGATATTGTTTTGACACTAACTAACCACGAACCTTTTCAATTCCCTGAGAAAGAAAAATACATTAGCAATGTAGAATCTCTTGTAGAATCATCAGGCAAATCGAGTTCTTGGAAGGAACAGATTTTAAATCATAAAGATATATTTGGAAGTCTCCTGTATACGGATGAGGCCATTAAAGAGTTTATGGATGCCTATGCCCAAAGAGAAGATTATGAGAATACTATATTTATCATCACAGGGGATCATAGGCTAATTCCTATTACACAAAAAGATAAACTATGTAGATTCCATGTGCCATTTTTAATTTATAGTCCAATGTTGAAGCAGCCGGAAAAATTTAAATCTGTTTCATCACATTGGGATGTTACCCCAAGTGTATTAAGTTATTTAACCAATAATTATAAATTTAAGCCATTAGAAAAAACAGCATGGATGAGTAAAGGTTTAGACACTGTTAGGGCATTTAGAAACACTAAAAACATTCCATTAATGCGATATAAAGGCAGTTTAAATGATATGATCTATAAAGATTATTTGTATGCAGGAGGAGAATTGTTTAAAATAAATGAAAATTTTGGGACCTATAAAATAACGGATGAATTACTTCTTAAAACAATTGAGGATTCTTTAATGGCATTTAAAAAAATGAATGCTTATGTCACACAAAGAAACAAGATTTTCCCAGACTCATTAAACGTTTATGTGGCTCCAAAAATTAAATTTTCTGAAGATCAGCTTACAATTATTAAGAAATTTTCTGAAGGGAAAAACTTTGATGAATTGTTATATATTGCCAGAGACCTATCATTTAAAAAAGAATATAAAACAACAAGATTATTATGTGATTATATTTTGAATGAATTTCCAAATTATACAGATGCAAGAATATTAAAAGGGAGAACATTTGCCTGGGAAGGTGAATATGCCAAATCTGAAATTGAGCTTTTAAGTTCAATTCAGCGCTCACCTTTCTATGATGATCCATATTTGGCAATCTTGGATATGTATTGGTGGTCTGGTCAAGAAGAGAAGTCTAAACTAATTTTTAAACAGGCAGTATCAAACGAATTGTTAAACCCCGAGTTAAGTTTTAAAATGGCAAAAGCGTATAAACGCATGGAACATTTGGATTTAGCAAAGAAAGTAATGGATAGTATTATCCAAATCCACCCAGAAAACGCAGACTATATAACATTTAAAAAAACCTTAGAATAGAGGGGCTTTAAAATTATGAAAAAACACATATTTACCATATTATTTTTAGGCAGTATTTGTGCATTTGGGCAACAAAAAGTTTATAACGGAAATCCAGATAGCTCTTTTGAACTAGCTCGTGAATTGGCATTTAATAATGGAAGAAAACAGGCTCAAGATACACTATTATCAATTTTGACAAAATACCCAAACTATCATGATATTCGTGCGTTTTTAGCAAGCACATATTCGTGGGATGGTGCATATAAAAAAGCAAAAAAAGAATTCGCCTATGTTTTAAAAGACAGTCCAGATCGTTTAAGTACTTGGGAGGCCGCTATAAAAAATGAGCTTTGGAGTGATGCCCCATTTAGTGCTATGAAAATGGCCAATAAGGCATTGGAGCATTTTCCTAAAAACGAGGAATTAAATTATTTATTAGCAAAGGCCGAAGACGATACTAATAATAAAGAAGATGCGTTGCGAACTCTTGAGCGTATTCTGGAAGCAAATCCAAAACATGAAAAAGCATTAAGCTACAAGGCCAGTTTAATTAATTCGCTCAGTCACAATTCAATAGGGCTAAGTTCATCTGTAGATGTATATTCTGAAGTGTTTGACCCCATGCAGTATTATTTACTCAAATATGCAAGACAAACAAAATTAGGGAGTATTCATGCAAAATTTAACTTTAGTAGAAGATTTGCGTCTAATGCCGCGCAAGTTGAGGTTGATATGTACCCAAGGATAATTAAAGGATTATATGCCTATTTAAATTTTGGAGTGTCTGGTTCATCATTATATCCCGATATACGGTATGGTGCCGAATTGTATAAATCTTTACCAAAAAGTTTTGAAGCTTCCATTGGGTTTAGAGCATTGAAATATAGCTCAACAACTACAATATATACAGGATCTGTGGGTTGGTATACCGGCAATAGTTATTGGTCTTTTCGAACGTATATAACCCCTGGTGATGGCGGTTCAAGTAAATCGGGAACACTTAGTTATAGAAAATATAGAAGTGACGCCAATAATTATTTTAGTATTGCAGCTGGAATGGGGTTTTCTCCTGAAATTTATAGGTTTGATTTTGAAGGGAATGAACATGATATTATTAAGCTCAAATCTCAAAAAGCAAACGTAGGGTATTATTTTACTTCGGCAAATAATAAAAACTCATGGGGTTTTAAAACGGGAGTTTCTCATCAGGAAATTAGTTTTGATCCAGGATCTTATTTTTGGATATATTCAGTCTCACTATCCTGGCAAATAAAATTTAGATAATATAAAATCCATTTAGATTTAATCAAGCCCTAACACTTTTAAAGAACTAAAAGTGCGTTAAACAGAATGTCAATGTATTTGAATTGTTGATATATATATGATGTTTATGAGTTAAAACCCTGTAGTCTTGTCACATATTTTCCAATAACATCAAACTCTAAATTTACAAGGGTTCCTGTTTTAAATGAATTAAAGTTTGTATGTAAATAAGTATATGGGATAATGGCAACACTAAAAGCATCTCTTTTAGAATTGACTACAGTGAGACTTACCCCATTTATAGTTATCGATCCTTTTTCAATAGTGATATTCCCTAAGCTAGCATCATAGTTAAACGTATATAACCAGCTTCCGTTTTTTTCTTCTACATTAAAACAAGTAGCTGTTTGGTCAACATGGCCCTGTACAATGTGACCATCAAGACGGTCACCAAGTTTTAAAGCACGTTCTAAATTAACGGGGTCATTAATTTTTAGAGCTCCAATATTTGTTTTATCTAAAGTTTCTTTTATAGCTGTGACCGTATAAACATCATTTTTTATGTCAATAACAGTTAAGCAAACCCCATTATGAGAGACACTTTGATCTATTTTTAGTTCAGGAGTTATGTCGCTTTTAATACTTATATGAAGATTATCTAAATCTTGCTTTAAATGAGTGACGGTACCTAAATCTTCAATAATTCCAGTAAACATTATATTGTTTGTTTATTTAGTTAAATTTGTAGTATCAAAATTACGAACAAATCTCATCATTTTTTAATGCGAAAAGAAGAAAAAATAAAAGTTGGTATATCTATTGGAGATCTTAATGGAATTGGAGGAGAGATAATACTAAAAACTTTTGAGGACAATAGGGTCTTGGAGTTTTGTACACCCGTAGTTTTTGCCTCGATTAAAACCGTATCATTTTTAAAAAAGCACTTTCATAGTGCAATTAATTTTCATAGCATTCAAAATGCAGAACAAGTTACACACGGTAAAGTCAATGTTGTAAATGTTTGGAATGATAATGTGAATATTCAGTTTGGAGAAGAAGACCAAGAGATTGGTGCCTATGCTATAAAGTCCCTAGAGGCTGCTACAAAAGCTTTGAAAAATGGAAATATAGATATTCTGGTTACAGCTCCAATTAATAAACATAATATACAGTCTGAGCGTTTTAATTTTCCTGGCCATACTGATTATTTGGCCAAAGAATTAGAGGGCGATAGTTTGATGCTTATGGTAACCAATTCTTTAAAGGTTGGGTTACTTACAGATCATGTTCCGGTAAAAGACGTATCATCTCATATAACTAAAGCACTAATAAATTCTAAAATTGAAACTATTATTACTGCTTTGAAAAAGGATTTTGGAGTGAGAAAGCCAAAAATAGCTGTGCTAGGGATAAATCCGCACACCGGTGATAATGGTGTAATTGGTGAGGAGGATGATACTATTTTAAGACCAACACTTAAAGAGATTAGAGATAAAGGCGATCTTGTTTATGGCCCCTATGCTGCCGATAGTTTTTTTGGCTCTAATAACTATAAGAATTTTGATGCGATCATTGCAGCTTATCATGACCAAGGTCTAATACCATTTAAAACATTAGCCTTTGGGCAAGGGGTGAACTTTACTGCGGGACTTAATAAAGTACGGACCTCTCCTGACCATGGTACAGCCTATGAAATAGCTGGAAAAGGAGAAGCCGATAACGGGTCTTTTAAAGAAGCATTGTTTACAGGGATCCAGATTTTTAATAACCGACATTCGTTTGAAAATTTGAATGCCAACGTATTAAAAAAACAAACTAAAAAGATATAAACAAAAAAATGTTTATATCCGAGATAAGCTAAATAAAATTTTATATATTTGCACGCTCGAAATAAATGTGATGATGAAGCCATTGAAAGACTTTACAATTCAGTTTGTAGGATTAAAGCTAGGAGAGCATTGTTTTGAATATAAGATAGATAAAAAGTTCTTTGAACATTTTGAGTATGATGAGTTTAATGATGTAATTATAGATGCAACTGTTGTTTTAAATAAAAAATCAACATTTCTAGAATTACATTTTAAAGCATTAGGCACTGTTAACGTAAATTGCGATTTAACAAATGAACCCTATAATCAAGTCATTGATAGTGACCTTGATTTAGTCGTTAAGTTTGGTGATGAATTTAACAATGATAATGAAGAGATATTAATTATTACTCATAGTGAATACGAAATTAATATAGCGCAGTATATTTACGAATTGATTGTGTTAGCTATGCCATCAAAAAGAATTCACCCTGGTGTAAATGATGGTACATTAAATTCGGACATACTCGACAAATTAGAAGAATTAAGCCCAAAAGGCAAAGATAATAAAGAAGAAAATGAGGATATTGATCCTCGCTGGAATACATTAAAGAAACTATTAACGGATAAATAACATAGAAAATGGCACATCCTAAAAGAAAAATCTCAAAAACAAGAAGAGATAAGAGAAGAACACATTACAAAGCAACTGTACCACAGATTGCAACGTGTCCTACTACAGGAGAAGCACACTTATACCACAGAGCTCACTGGCATGAAGGTAAGCTTTATTATAGAGGGCAAGTGTTGATTGACAACTCTCAAACAGAAGAAAATTTAGCATAGTTATTATGCATGCATATATTAAAACGCTCACTTGTGAGCGTTTTTTTTATGATATATTTTTATAGCAGTCAAAAACATCCTATTTTGCACCATATTTGATCAAAATATAGTATTTTCATCAAGTTTTTTACGCTTTTGTGTAAGATTTGATGAATTTTTGTTCAAACTAAAACTAAATTATGAGTAAAATCACAGCCGCCATTACAGCTGTTGGCGCTTATGTGCCGGAGTATGTGCTAACCAACCAAATTTTAGAAACAATGGTTGACACAAATGACGAATGGATCACCTCTAGAACAGGAATTAAGGAACGAAGAATCCTTAAAGAAGAGGGAAAAGGAACTTCATTTTTAGCAATTAAGGCCGCTCAGGATTTAATAAATAAACGAGGTATCGACCCTAAAGAGATCGAGCTTGTTATTGTTGCAACAGCAACTCCAGACATGAAAGCAGCTTCTACAGCAGCGTTTACAGCAACTCAAATTGGTGCTGTTAATGCTTTTTCATTCGATTTGGAAGCGGCATGTTCTAGTTTCTTATTTGGAATGTCTACCGCTGCCAGATATATTGAATCTGGAAAATATAAAAATGTACTGTTGATTGGGGCAGATAAAAACTCTTCAATGATTAATTATGAAGATAGAGCAACGTGCATTATTTTTGGAGATGGTGCCGGAGCAGTTTTATTCGAACCTAATGAAGAAAACTTAGGCTTGCAAGATGAATACCTTAGAAGCGATGGTTCAGGTAGAGATTTTTTACAAGCAACTTACGGAGGGTCTTCTTATCCCACTACTGTTGATGCCATAGAAAAAGGAGCGCATTATGTTTTCCAAGACGGTAAAACAGTATTTAAAAATGCAGTCTCTAGAATGGCCGATGTAGCTGTAAAAATTTTAGAGCGTAATAATCTTACAAATGATGATATAGCGTGGCTTGCGGCTCATCAAGCCAACAAACGTATTGTTGATGCTACTGCTAATAGAATAGACTTAGATAAAGACAAGGTGATGATGAATATTGAGAAGTATGGAAATACTACTTCAGCAACACTTCCGTTATTATTAAATGACTACGAATCCCAATTAAAAAAAGGGGACAATATTGTATTTGCCGCTTTTGGAGGAGGATTTACTTGGGGCTCCATTTACTTAAAATGGGCTTACAATTCTTAACTAAACTAACTAAATTTAAATAGCTAAATTATGGATTTAAAAGAGATTCAAAACTTAATCAAATTTGTAGCTAAATCTGGCGCAACTGAGGTTAAACTTGAAATGGATGATGTTAAAATCACCATTAAAACAGGATCAGATTCTGAAACCACAATATTACAGCAAGTTCCTGTTTCGGCTCAGATGCCACAAATATTGGCCGCAGCGCCTCAACCAGTTGATGGGGCACCAACAGCAGCAGCAACTCCAGCTGTACCAGCTTCAGAAGAAGACGATTCAAAATATATCACAGTAAAATCACCAATAATCGGTACGTTCTATAGAAAACCTTCCCCAGACAAACCTTTGTTTGTTGAAGTAGGACAAACAATTGCAGAAGGTGATGTACTTTGTGTCATTGAAGCAATGAAACTTTTTAACGAAATTGAATCGGAAGTTTCAGGTAAAGTTGTAAAAATATTAGTGGATGATTCTTCACCGGTAGAATTTGACCAACCACTATTTTTAGTAGATCCATCGTAATATAAATCCCAATTTTCAATTCCCAAATCCTAGTTTAAATACTTTAGGAATTTGTTTTTTGAATATTGAAAATTTGAAGCATTTATGTTTAAAAAAATATTAATCGCCAATAGAGGAGAAATAGCACTGCGTGTTATTAGAACCTGTAAAGAAATGGGAATTAAATCGGTTGCAGTTTATTCAACCGCCGATGCCGAAAGTCTACACGTTAAGTTTGCTGATGAAGCCGTTTGTATAGGGCCACCTTCAAGCAACGAATCGTATTTAAAAATGCCAAATATAATTGCCGCTGCAGAAATAACTAATGCAGATGCAATACATCCGGGATATGGGTTCTTATCTGAAAATGCTAAGTTTTCAAAAATTTGTGCTGAACATGATATCAAATTTATCGGAGCTTCGGCCGAGATGATTGATAGAATGGGTGATAAGGCCAATGCAAAAGAAACGATGAAAGCTGCTGGAGTACCATGTGTACCAGGAAGTGATGGGGTTATTGAAACCTTTAAGGACTGCCAGAAAGTTGCTAAAGAAACAGGATACCCTGTAATGCTTAAGGCTTCTGCCGGAGGTGGAGGTAAGGGTATGCGTGCCGTTTGGAAAGCTGAAGATTTAAAAGATGCTTGGGACTCTGCCAGACAGGAATCTAAAGCAGCTTTTGGAAATGACGACATGTATATTGAAAAACTTATTGAAGAGCCTAGACATATCGAAATTCAAATTGTAGGAGATTCTACAGGAAAAGCATGTCATTTATCTGAAAGAGATTGCTCAATACAACGTCGTCATCAAAAATTAACAGAAGAAGTCCCTTCTCCATTCATGACAGACGAGTTACGTCAAAAAATGGGAGATGCTGCTGTAAAAGCATCCGAGTTTATAAAGTATGAAGGAGCAGGAACGGTTGAGTTTTTAGTTGATAAAAATAGAAACTTCTATTTCATGGAAATGAATACTCGAATTCAAGTAGAGCATCCTATTACAGAACAAGTTATAGATTTTGACCTTATACGTGAGCAAATTTTAGTAGCCGCAGGGGTGCCTATTTCAGGTAAAAATTATTCCCCTAAGTTACATGCTATAGAGTGTAGAATCAATGCTGAAGACCCGCATAACGGGTTTAGACCATCTCCAGGTAGAATCACAACATTACATGCGCCGGGAGGGCATGGTGTACGTTTAGATACTCATGTTTATGCAGGATATGTTATTCCGCCTAATTATGATTCTATGATCGCTAAGCTTATAACTACTGCGCAAACTCGAGAAGAAGCCATCAGTAAAATGAAACGTGCTCTCGATGAATTTTATATTGAAGGGATTAAAACTACAATTCCATTTCATAGACAATTAATGGAACATCCCGATTATGTCACTGGTAATTATACTACCAAATTCATGGAAGATTTCGTGATGCAAGACAAACAATAATTATAATTAAACTCTGAAAATTTTTTCAGAGTTTTTTTTTAAACAATTGTGTTTCAGAATCTTTAAAAATAATTGTTTACATTTACTTCATGTTGGAGAATATAATAGTACAGATTTACGAAATGCCTTGGGTTATTATACCAGGCTTGTAATACTTCTACTCACTTCTATTATTTCTATTATTCTTAACAATTTCTTTTTAACAATTTAAAATTTTAAACATGAGTGATATTATGGTATTAATGGTCTGTTTACCGGGAAATGCTATAATAATGGGTCTGTCTAAAAACCAGGGTGCTACAATAATTCGTCTTTATCAATATCTTTTAGGAAGGTAAGTTTGTAGTTACATTTATTCACCTTTAGTGGACTTGTGCAAATCGTGTTTATTATCATTTATACCAGACACAAATGCCAATACAAACACCTTTTTATCCAAGAACCTCAGCACTAAACAAGAACCTTGATTGGAAGGAATGGGCCGGCTATTTTGCCGCTAATTCTTATAATGTTGTGAACGATTTTGAATATTTTGCCTTTAGACATTCTGCTGGCTTAGTAGATATAACACCGCTTTTTAAGTATAAGGTTTCTGGAAAGGATTCGATGATGTTTTTATCACGACTTATGGTAAAAGACATCAGTAAATTAAAACTTAACCAGGCCACTTACTGTTGTTGGTGCGATGATCGAGGTATGGTAATAGATGATGGAACTGTGATGCGTTTTGGAGATAATGATTATTTCGTTACCGCTGCGGATCCTTCGTATTCCTGGTTTTCAAGGTTTATTAAAAAATTGGATGTTCAAATTGAAGATATTACAGATACTTATTGCGGATTGGCGTTACAGGGGCCAAAATCTAGAGATATTCTAAAAAGAATGTGTGATGCCAATTTGGATAAATTGAAGTTTTTCTGGACGACAAGTGCAAAAGCAGATGGGTTTGATTTTAAAATTTCAAGAACAGGATACACTGGAGATTTGGGCTATGAACTTTGGGTGAAAAACGAAAATGCTTTAAAGTTATTTGATGCTGTTTGGAGCGCAGGGCAAGATTTCAACATTAGAATGGCAGGAATAGCAGCCCTGGATATTGTTAGAATTGAAGCTGGTTTAATCATGAATGGCGTTGATTATCACAGTTCTTTACATGCTCTTATTCCAGAACAAATGAGCAGTCCGTACGAATTGGGACTAGGCTGGACCGTTAATTTAGATCGAGATCCTTTTATGGGGCAGAAAGCTTTAAAGTTGGAAAAGAAAAATGGGTCAAAATGGGCAACAGTTGGAATTGATATTAATTGGCCAGATTTAGAAGCTTTATATAAAAACCTAGGCTTACCACCTCATGTAGATTCTGGTGCCTGGAGACACTCGGTTCCAATATACCATAAACAACACAAGTCTAAACAAATTGGATATGCAACCTGTGGTACTTGGTCACCTTTATTAAAGAAAAACCTCGCTATAGCAACAATTGAAATGGAATATGCTACGCCTGGAACAGAAGTCAACTTCGAGGTTATGGTAGAACATCATAGAAAATTGGTAAGCGCTATTGTTTGTAAACCTCAATTTTTTAACCCAGATAGAAAGCGATCAATCCTTTAAAAAAGAACACGATGAGTAAAAAATACGATGCAATTATAATTGGTGGAGGTCATAATGGATTGATCAATGCAGCATATTTAGCCAAAGCAGGAAAAAGTGTTTTGGTTTTAGAAAAAAGACATGTCCTTGGAGGCGCAGCAGTTTCAGAGGAGGTATTTCCAGGCTTCACATTTTCGGTGTGTAGTTATGTGGTAAGTTTATTTAGGCCACATATCATAAGGGAATTAAATTTGGTAAAACACGGCTATGATATTATTCCAATGGATGCCTCATTTCAGCCCCTTCCTGATGATGATTTTGGACTTTGCAAATGGGGAGATGCTTCTCTAACTCGGCGGGAAATTGCCCGGTTTAGTAAAAAGGATTCAGAAGTATATGGTGAGTTTAGTAAAGTAATGACTCATATGGCAAAATTGGCAAAAGAAGTTATTGATCACCCTGCACCAGATGTAGCATCTATTAATCCAAAAGAACTTTCGTCACTATTAAGGATGGGAAAAGTTTTTAAAAATCTTGGTCCTGAATTACTTCAAATGAACACAAAGCTATTAACCATGAGTAGTGCCGATTTTCTCGATCTCTGGTTCGAATCAGAAGTCTTAAAAGGACCAATGGCTGTAAGTGGTATTATTGGAACATTTCTAGGGGTTCGATCACCAGGAACGGCCTATGTACTCCTGCATCATTATATGGGGGAATTAGATGGAGCTTTTCGTTCTTGGGGATTTTCAAAAGGAGGAACAGGGGGTGTTAGTATGGCTTGCGCTAATGCTGCACGAAGCTATGGCGCAGAAATTAGAACAAATGTAAACGTCTCTCACGTTAAAATTGTAAATGGGAAAGCTACGGGAGTTATTTTAGCCAACGGAGATGAAATTGATTCGAAAATAGTTGTTTCAAATCTGGATCCAAACCGCACATACCTCAAGATGATTGGAGAAGATAATCTTTCACCAAATATTGCCACAGAGATTAAAAGATTTAAACTTAGAGGGAGTTCTGGAAAGGTGAATTTTGCGCTAAGTGGGGTTCCAAATTTTTCTAAAAAACGAAAAGGACTGGAATATATGAAAGGAGACATTGCTATTGTTCCCAATGTAGATTATGTTGAGAAAGCCTATGATCAAGCAAAATATGGTGAGTTTTCAGAAAAACCATATATAAATATCGTCATCCCTTCACTCACTGATCCAACATTAGCCCCACCAGGGAAACACGTTATGTCTTGTTTTGTGCAATATGCTCCTTTTAATATTAAGGAGGGACCAGAATATTGGCCGAAATTAGCCGATAAATTTGGTGATGCAGTTCAAAACACGATCAAAGAATATGTTCCAGATATTGATAGTCTGGTAGAACATAGGCAAGTGGTTACACCATGGGATCTACAAGAAACTTTTGGTTTGACAGAAGGAAATATATTCCAAGGAGAACTAACCCTTGAGCAATTATTATTTCAGCGCCCTATCTCAGGATATGCTAAATATAAAACACCAATTCGAAATTTATGGATGTCGGGATCTGGGACCCATCCAGGCGGAGGAATTATGGGCTCCGGAGGTGAATTATCGGCAAAATCAATACTAAAAGAAAAAGTGATATGAGCAAGTTTGATGTAATTGTAATTGGAGGAGGCCACAATGGTCTTACTACCGCTAGCATTCTTGCTAAAAAAGGAAAGAAAGTCCTTGTTGTTGAGAAAAGAAATATTCTTGGAGGTATCGCAGCTGGAGAAGAATTTCATCCCGGCTATTCTACAACTGGATTATTACATGATACCAGTGGTGTGAGGTCACAAGTTGTTAAAGATTTACAACTTGAAAAACATGGTCTTGATATAAAGTCTAATCGCGCTAATGTAACACTACTTTCCAAGGATGGAAAAAGCGTCTCAATTCAATCGGATGTTAATGCCACAGTTGAAGCCATTAGTGAATTTTCAGAAAAAGATGCTCAGGCTTATAGTGCTTATCAAGAGTTTCTTAAAAAGATAAGTAAAGTTATTAATGATTTAATGGAAAATCCGCCACCAAATATCGATGTTGAGAACCTGACAATGGGTAGCCTTGTGGTGCTAGCTAAAAAGGGGATGATGTTGAAAGGCCTAGGAAATAAAACCATGATGGAGTTGCTTAAAATAGCACCAATGTGTGTGGCAGATTTCTTGAATGAAAAGTTTGAAACCGAATTTCTCAAAGCAGGATTGGCTGCACCTGCACTATATGGTTCCTATGCTGGCCCATGGTCTGCCTACTCAACTATTAATTTGTTGCTTTGGGAGTCTGCTTCTAAAAACCATGTTATTGGTGGGCCACAAGCACTAATTGCTGCATTACAGAAAGCAGCAATTCAAGCTGGAGTAGAAATTAGAACTGGTGCAGAGGTAGAAAAAATCCTGTTAGACAATGAAGGGAAAGTTGAAGGCGTAAAATTAAGCGGAGGTGAAGCCATTTACGCGTCAAAAGTAGCCGCATCTTGTACCCCTAAAGAAACGTTTTTGAATTTATTTGATAATTTCCAATTAGAATATGAATTGGATTATTGGATTGATAAAATTCGAAGCAGAGGCACAACTGCAAAGGTAAATTTGGCAATAAATAAAACGGTTGAATTAAACGGACGAATTACCGAATTTGCCAGAACAGGAAATTCCTTTGATGAAATGGAGAAAGCTTTTGATCCAGTAAAGTATAAACAAGTAACAAATGCCCCATATTTAGATATTCATATTCCAACACATTCCAATCCATCTTTGGCCCCCGAGGGTCATAGTGTTGTATCAGTGTTGGTTCATCAAATCCCTTATGATTTCAAAAAGGGTTGGTCTGTAGATGCTAAGAAGCAACTAGGGGAGCATGTCCTTAAAGAACTAGAGGTCTATTCACCAGGGTTCTCAAAAGCTGTAGTGGGCATAGAAATCCTTTCGCCAACTGATTTTGAAGAACGGTATTCATTAACAGAAGGTCACATTTATCACGGGGAACATTTTGTGGATCAACTGGTAACAAGACCAATACCTTCTTGCTCCAGATATAAAACACCTGTTTCGGGTTTGTATCTTTGTGGTAGTGGGTCACATCCAGGCGGGGGCATTACCTGTGCACCTGGAAGTATGGCTGCAATAGAAATCATTAAATAGAATCTCAATACAATAAATTTTATTGTTTGTAAATAAAAAGGTTAGAATTATGAGTAAGGGCGAATTTATAAAAAGAGGCACTGATTATTCTATTATTGATGGTATGAGAACTTTGCCAGGAAAGTACTATCACAGCAAAAAAATATATCAAGAAGAAGTAGAGAAAATTTTTTATAAGTTTTGGATTTATGCCTGTCGTGCGGAAGAAATTCCATCGGTTGGAGATTATAAACTTATTCAAGTGGAGGACGAGAGTCTTATTTTAGTAAGAGACAAATCCGGTGAGATTAAAGCACTATTTAATGTGTGTAGCCATAGAGGAACACAGCTTTGTGTGACACCAAAGGGTAATTTTAAATCTAAATCCATACAATGCCCTTACCATGCCTGGACCTATGGTCTAAACGGAAAACTATTGGGGGCCCCTTTAATGAAGGATGGACATGGGTTTCAAAAGGATAAATGTGCGCTTCCTCAAGCCAAAGTACACTTATGGGAAGGATTCATATTTATAAATTTAGATAAAAATCCCGAGCCATTTGAAGTTCAAATGGAAGCACTTATTGGCAAATTTTCTGATTGGAAAATGGGAGAATTAAGAATAGCACATCATATAAAATATGAATTGAAATGCAACTGGAAGCTTATTCTTCAAAACTATCAGGAATGCTATCATTGCCCAGGGGTACATCCTTTACTTTCAGAACTTACACCGACACAGTCTGCACAACACGATTCAATGAAAGGCGCTGTAATTGGCGGATTTATGGATCTTAACAAAGAGAGAGGGAGTATGACCATGGATGGTGAAGCCGCTGCGCCTGCTATTTGTGATGTGTCTGGAGCCGATTTGCAGAGAGTATATTATTATTCAATTTTCCCCAACTTATTGCTAACGCCACATCCAGATTTTGTAATGTTTCATCACATTACCCCACTTGGTCCAGACAAAATAATTAATGATTGTTATTTCCTTTTCCGTCCTGATGTAATTAATGATCCCAAGGCTCAAGATGGCATAAAATCGGCCGTAGCTTTTTGGGATCTAACAAACAAACAAGATTGGCAAGTGTGTGAACAGATGCAAACGGGTACTAAGTCTAAGCGATTTACAAGAGGCTATTATTCTGGCAGAGAAGATGTTCTTTTTCAATTGGACAAAGAATTATTAAAAGCCCTTGGGCATAAGGATTCTAATTAAAAGTAAAACCAATTTTAATGGCAATAAGAACTCAAAATTGAGTTGGCAAAATTAATTTTTTTGCTTCTAATATTATTCGCATATTTGTACAATGTTGAATAAAAAAATACTTAGTACGACCGAAATGCCATGGGTTTTTATCCCTGGGTTGTGAGGCTAAGATTCATTCTTCCTTTTTTATTCTTAAATATCATTTTTTTAACATTTTAATTTTTTAACATGAGTAATGTAATTGTATTAGGCGCCGGTATGGTGGGTAGTGCTATGGCTATTGATATGGCAAAAAACCATAACGTCACACTAACAGATTTAAATCAGAGTTTATTAGAAAAACTAAAACTACAACACGAAAGTTTAGCGATTCAACAACTAGATGTAACTAACAAGGAAGCGCTTCAAACGGTCATAAAGCAGCACGATTTGGTAATTTGTGCTGTTCCTGGTTTTTTGGGGTTTAAAACATTGAAAGCTATTATTGAAGCCGAAATGAATGTTGTAGACATCTCTTTCTTTCCAGAAAATTCATTAGAATTAGATGCTTTGGCTAAAGACAAAAAAGTAACTGCAATTGTAGATTGTGGTGTTGCTCCAGGAATGGATAATGTTATTTTAGGACATTACAATGAGAAAATGAAGCTCACTGATTTTGAGTGCTTGGTTGGTGGTCTACCCAAACAAAAAAAATGGCCTTTTAGCTATAAGGCGCCGTTTTCACCAATTGATGTTATTGAAGAATATACACGCCCTGCCCGATATGTAGAAAACGGAAAAGAAATTGTTCGTGAACCACTAACAGATTGTGATTATGTAGAGTTTGATAAAGTAGGGACTTTGGAATCGTTTAACTCGGATGGATTACGATCCATAATACATACCATGCCACATATTCCCAATATGAAGGAAAAAACATTGCGTTATCCAGGGCATGTAAATTATATTAGAGTTTTAAAGGAGAGCGGGTTTTTTAATACCGAAAAGGTAGAAGTAAATGGTGTTGAGGTTTCTCCTCTAGATTTTACCAGTAAAATTCTTATTGATGAATGGAAATTAGGAGAACAGGAAAAAGAACTAACAGTGATGCGAGTTACTGTAAAAGGAGAAAATTCCAATGGACAGACTGAAGAAATAGTTTATGATATGCATGATGAATATTGTTCTGAAACCAATACATCATCCATGGCAAGAACAACGGGATATACCGCTACGGCTGCTGCAAATATTTTCTTAGAAGGGCTGTTTACTGAAAAAGGGATATTTCCCCCAGAGTTAGTGGGTAAACATGAAACTTGTTTTAATTATTTTTTCAAATACTTAGAAGAAAGAAATATATCTTATAAAAAATCTTCACGATTAATGTAAATTGTATTATGAATATAAAGGAATGCTTGTATAATAAATGTCAGGAGTTTATCAACAATAGACTACATACCATTCAACATACAATTGGTGAAATTCAAAAAGCATTACTTTCTGAAACAAAAAGCTCTGCCGGAGACAAACACGAAACCGGTAGAGCGATGTTACAGTTGGAGCGAGAAAAAGCAGGACAACAATTAGCAGAAATACAAAAAGTAAAAGAAGTATTGGCTAAAATTAACCTTGATGAAGCTTCTAAAACTATTCGTTTAGGAAGTATCGTATATACCTCTCAGGCAAATTATTTTATAGCCATTAGCGCAGGAGAGATAAGGGTAGATAATACAAGCTATTTTGCGATTTCCCCTAAGACACCAATAGGCCAGTTATTAGTCTCTAAAAAAATTGGTGATGTCGTTGTATTTCGAGAAAATAATATAACAATTCAGACCGTTTTATAGGGTCCTAAATTGAATTAATTCATCTGAAATTGAGAAAAATACATCTTGTGATTCAATTATTGCATTTGGATGGTTAATAAAAATGGATCGCCCTTTAAATGTAGCTTCAATTAAATAACAATCCCCCATAAAATGGGATTTGAAGACCTTAGCAATAAGGACAGACTTTTTGGTAATCCTAACTTCATTGGCGTAAATTATGATCTCGGAAGTGTTTGGTTTTAAATGGGATATTTCAGATAGTTTAAAAACATTAAACTCCTCAAAAAAAGAAGCGATTAAGGCTTTTTCAGGTTGTTTATATAGCTGCTGTGGGCTGTTTTTAGCAATCATTTTTCCCTTGTGTAAAACAATCATCTTGTCGGCATAAGGAAGCACATCGTTCTTGTCATGTGTAGCAACAATACAGCTAATATGCTGCGCCTTTAAATATTTAAATAAATTACGTCTTAAAGATTGTTTTTTGAAGTTATCGATGTTACTAAAAGGCTCATCTAATAAAAGAACTTCTGGTTGTTTGGCTATGGCTCTGGCTAAGGCTACACGTTGTTTTTGTCCACCACTTAAATATTGAACTTTTATTTTTGAAAAGTCAGTCAACTCTACAACTTCAAGAAGTTCGTTTATGCGAAGCTGCTTTTTATCAGGGTACATATTGGACAAAAAATTACCAATATTTTCGGCGACAGAAATGAAAGGCTCTAAATCGAATTCTTGAGAAACATATTTCATGAATTCGTAACCGACAATTAAATTAAATTTAGGGCCTAAAACTTGAGCCCCTTTCCAATAGATTTCTCCATGATTAAGGTCAAATTCGCCATATAATAATTTTAGCAATGTGCTTTTCCCAGAACCACTTTCACCAATAATTGAGAGGTGTTCACCTGCTTTAACATTAAAACTAATGCCTTGTAATGTAAACGTGTTGTTATATGTAAAAAAAGTATCTTTTACCTGAAGCATTGGGTTGTGTTTAGTGGTAAAAATAATATAAAAAGCCACCTGTATTACAAGTGGCTTGATTATTTTATATGAGGCTTTTTACTATTCTTTAATGAATTTTTGAGTTCTTAATAAACCATTTTCCATAATTTGTAAAAAATAGGTTCCTGTACTTAATTCAGAAACATCTATTGTTTTAGATTTGAGCTCACTATTATAAATACGACGCCCTTTCATATCGAAAATTGTATAAGTTGTATTTTCTAAATTGAGAGAAGTTCTAATATTTAAAAGCCGAGCTGTTGGATTTGGATAAAGCGTTAAAGCCTCATCTAGGATTGGTTTTGTGCTTAAGGTTTGACCTTCGGTGATATTTAAGGTTTGATTAATGCTTGGGCTGTTAATAATATCAATTACTCCAGAAGGCCAGTATACTGTAATTGAATTAATTGTTGAGTCTAAGCCCAAACCAAAATGTGTAGTTAAACTACTCATATATCTAAACCCCTCACCGCTTCTAACATCTCGAATTTGAGTCCCTATCCCTGTAGTATTTAATTCTACTCTGGCACCAATCCCATTTAAATTACTTTGAACGCCTATGGTATTAATTTTAATCCAATTATAAGAGTTACCATCATTCAAATAAATTCTGGCACTAGGTGTAGGTGTCGCAACATCTAAAGACCCATCATTATTTAAATCGCCAATACCCCCCGTATCTGGCATTCCAACAATAATAGGAGTAAAGGTCATGTCGCCATTGTTCAATAATATATTGCCATTAGAAAAAATATCGATATACCCATCATTATTAAAATCGGCAGGAGAATTATCAACCCCCGTATTTGTAAATGCACTTAAGCCTGTTGAAGCGGTAATGTCTGTAAATGTATAATTACCCCCGCTACCATTGTTTCGCATCATTTTATGAGCTACACCATTATAGCCTCCAATAAAACAATCCATATCACCATCATTATCAAAATCTCCCCAAGCTCCAGACCAAGTTTGAATGATATCGGCTAATCCTGCAGCTTGTGCCACTTCAGTATAATCGCCATTACCATTATTTTTAAATAACTGATTTTTTCTTCTATCTTCTGAACCACCACATTTTGCTAAAAACATATCCAAATCGCGGTCATTATCATAATCAATCCATACAGAGCCATAATTTCCTCCTGAAGCGAATTCCCCTAAACCATCGCCTGTGATAGGGTTGTTTGTCTCACCATCCCCACTTTGATAATAGGTAAGGGTGTTATTATCATTAACAAAATACACATTTGGTGCAATATCATGGCAAACAAATATATCAAGGTCATTATCCCCGTCGATATCTACAAAGTTTGTGCGTTGTGTAAAAGGGACTGTATTTGATGTTTCCAAAGAATAAGATGCTCCATTCGCACCTGCCTTTACAACATTAACACCAGAGCCATTTCCAAAAACCAAATCATTATATCCGTCGGCGTTATAATCTCCTGCGGCTAAACTCCAACTTGAACTATATGGAGCACCAATAACATAGTTAGTATTGGTAAAACTGCCATTGGCTTGCTGATGTTGAATATTTATATCATAAACAAAAATGGCATCTTGTGACACGGAGACCACAGATACAATATCATCAAGGAAATCATTATTCATATCAACCACCGCACGGGTAGTCCCTGAGATTCCAGTAGATTGATAAGTGAAACTTAATGCACTTGCAGCATTTTCTGTTAGTTCAAAATCAAAACCTGTGGAAAGCCATCTATTATCCCAAGCAATATAATATGTTTCACCTCCCGTTGCTGTAAAAGTAACAACAGATAAGCGAGAGTTTGTGTTAGTTCCTGTATAGGTTCCACTATCATCATCTCCAGTAACACAATTTAGGGCATTACAGGTGCCATTATAAATTTGAATTCTGGTATCTCCATCGCCATTTACAACTAAATCTGAACTAATGGTGACTTCAAAGTCCCCGGTGGGGGTATAAGCGTACCATTCTCCATTTGCTGCAACAATAGAACCTCCTGATGAGCAGATAGGAGTAGGTGCTTCACTTCCATCAATAGCTACGACAGTGAAAGTCCCTTCTCCAGTTATATGAGTAGCGTTAAATGCATCAGTACAAGTATTTGAACTCGTTTGAGCGGACATCGTTAATGTTGCTAAACAAAAAATTAAAATGTATATTTTTTTCATCATGATTTGGTTTTATTAGGGGTAAATAATCATTAATTACATATATTGTCTAAGGAGTTAATCCATTGTTCAATGAGATCAACACCTTCTTCGTGTTTAAGTGATCTGCCTATAATTGGCATTTTATATTCATCTAAAATAGAGCTCATTCTAAATAAGAGCGCAGATTTATCTGTATTATTTGGTGATACGATATGCGTTAGTGACTCGTTAATATCGAAGCCATGTTGCACACAAATCCCCATGTTTTTCGGGTCTTCTGTTTTATTAAATGCAAATCGCATTGGTGGATAATTGCAATATCCTTTCTCCGAATGACAATGAGCACAATTAATATCTAAATATGACCGTGCCCTTAAATTTAACGGTTGAGACTCATCTTCCCAGTTTACAGCCGATACTATGTTTTCTGGATAGTTGTCCTCTAAATAACCATATGCCACCCACTTTTCTAGCTGGTTTTTAATACCGTCTTTAAAAGCAAAGTTAAAATTAATATTTTGAGGCTTTGGCCCTATGGGCAAAATAGCATCATATTTATTATGGCAAGTAAAACATTCATCATAAGAAGGAATGTTATAGTTAACGGATCTAGTTTCGTTGTTTTCAAGCAATTTAACACCAACAGAGCTCCCTTCTTTAGTATAAGTTGCTTCTGTTTGCTCATTATTCCACACATAATTTACTAACACCCACTTCCCTTCATTTTTAATAATAAGGCGCGTTTCAATAAGCCTCGTATCCTTTTTAGGTAATACATTCTCAAAATAATGTGTTGTTATTAAAACGGTGCCATCAGGAAAATCAAAGATGCTATAATCGTTAACATAGGTGGCCTTTTTGCCTTTAGGCATCCATACAAATGTTTTTGCTTTGGCATAGTCAATAAATAAACCACTTATAATTTTATAAGGGAGCACCCCATATACTGGGTTTAGCTCAGCAATATTGCCTTTAAAAAAATTATATTCAGATAAAGAAGTAAAGGGTTCGCTTTCTAAATCGAGTATAACTGGTGATACAGGGCTGTAATGATCCCCTTTTACGCATGAGGGTAGTAAAAAACAAAAGACAAGAACTCCAATTATGTAGGTGTATTTCTTACTCATTGCCGAAAAATTTAAAAGGCATGGCTAATATAAAAAAAATTAGAAACCCGCTCGTAATTAATTAGTTATAATACCAAATTTTCTATATAAAATGTAATGAATCTAAATTATCGAAAATTAAATTAATGAATTAGAAGATAAATACTCAGCAATTTGTACGGCATTTGTAGCAGCTCCTTTTCTAAGGTTATCGCTCACAATCCACATGTTTAAAGTGTTTTGTTGCGATCCATCTCGTCTAATTCTACCGACAAATACGTCATCTTTTCCATGAGCATATATGGGCATTGGATATAAATTTACATCTGGATTATCTTGTACTGTGATACCAATAGTTTCATTTAAAATGGTTCTGATATCAGTCACATCAAAGTCATTTGCAAACTCAACATTTACAGACTCGCTATGTCCTCCAGAAGTTGGGATTCTAACGGCAGTGGCTGTTACTGCTATTGTTTTGTCATTGAGAATTTTTTGAGTCTCACGAACTAATTTCATTTCTTCTTTGGTATACCCATTATCCTCAAACACATCGCAATGTGGTAATGCATTTTTATGTATTGGGTAAGGATATGCCATTTCGCCCTTAATCCCGGCCATTTCATTTTCAAGCTGTTTAACAGCTTTGACTCCAGTTCCTGAAATAGATTGGTATGTTGAAATAACTAGGCGTTTGATTTTGTATTTATGATGTAAAGGCGCTAATGCCATTACCAATTGTATTGTTGAACAATTAGGGTTGGCAATAATTTTATCTGCTTTTGTGATTTGATCGGCATTAATTTCTGGAACGACTAATTTTTTATCGAGATCCATTCTCCAGGCTGAAGAATTATCAATAACAGTGGTTCCCGCTTCTGCAAATTTAGGAGCCCATTCTAAAGACGTGTCTCCACCAGCAGAAAACAACGCAACATCTGGTTTCATAGCAATAGCATCATTCATACTTACAATTGTATATGATTTACCATTATACTCAATTTCCTTACCAACACTACGTTCAGAAGCCACAGGAATTAATTCACTTATTGGAAAATTACGTTCGTTAAGAACTTCTAACATGACATTGCCTACCATTCCGGTAGCACCTACTACAGCTACTTTCATCTGTTACTTTTTATTATTTTTTACCTGTCAAATGGAACCACCATAAATAATCAATTTCTTGTGAAACTGAATTTTTTGTCATGGACGTTACATTATCATAAATTTGAACTACAAAAGTAACTATTAATTCATTTTAATAGTCCAATAATCATATAAAAAAGACCGCTTTTAATTAAAAAAGCGGTCTTTTTAACAACATGAAATAAATTGTTATTTTTTTAACAAGTCCCTAATCTGCAAGAGTAAATCATTGTCGGATGGACCTGCTGGTGGCGCTGGTGCTTCTTCTTTTGCTTTCTTCATTTTATTCACTGCCTTTACTACCATAAACATTACAAAAGCAATAATAATAAAATCAATAAGGTGGGTTGTGAAAGCCCCCCATAACACTGCAACTTCACCTTCCATCACTCCTTCTGCATTTGCGACGCCTTCTCTAATCACATATTTTAAATCCTTAAAGTCCGAATTAAAAATTAATCCAATCAATGGAGACACGATTCCTCCAGTAAATGCTGTAACAACTTCCTTAAAAGCGGCACCCATTACAAAACCAACAGCAATGTCGATTAGGCTGCCTTTCATTGCAAACTCTTTAAATTCTTTTAGCATATTAATCTGATTTAGTTAGTATTATCTATGGGCAATTTAACTAAAATTTCTAAATCTCTAGAAAAGGATTTGATAATAAGGAATTTGCTAACTACGAAACACACGTTTTACACGTTGAGAAATGGCAGTGAGTAGTTCGTAAGAAATTGTATTTGTGGTTCGCGCTAAATCTTCAGCCGTTGTCTCTTTTCCAAAAATTTGAACCTCATCACCTTCTTCGCAGTTAATGGATGTAATATCTACCATAATCATGTCCATACACACATTTCCAATTATGGATGCTTTTTCACCATTGATAAGCACATAGCCTTTGCCATTTCCGTAATGCCTACTAACACCATCAGCATGGCCTATAGGTATTGTTGCTGTTTTTTTAGGGGCGTCACTAGTATAGGCTCTATTATAACCAACGGTTTCTCCTTTTTCAATATGGTGAATTTGAGATAATATAGATTTTAATGTTGCTATGGGTTTTAAGTGTAGGTCCTCCATCTTAGAATTTCCAAAGCCATATAAACCGATACCAGTTCTTACCATATCAAAGTGTGCCTCAGGATAATTTAGTATCCCAGAAGTATTGCAAATGTGTTTTGTTGGCGTGTAACCTATTTTTTTAGAAAACCTAGCTACAATTGTGTTGAAAGTTTCTATTTGCGCAACCGTAAATTCTTTTTCGTTTTTAGCTTCACTAGCCGCCAAATGAGAAAAGACTGACGCGACTTTAATTGTATTTGTACTATTCAGTCTAGAAACCACATCATCCACATCGTTCTCCCAAAAGCCAAGACGGTTTAGGCCTGTATTAAATTTAATATGAACAGGATAATTGCTTTGTTGAGTTTCTTCAGCAATTTTTATGAATGCATTTAAAACTTTTGCATTATATAAATTTGGCTCAAGACAGTGTTCAATAATAAGTTTAAAATTGACAGGCTGTGGATGGAGTATTAAAATAGGAGTTGTTATTCCTGCATCACGTAATGCAATGCCCTCATTGGTATAAGCTACAGCAAAATAATCGACATTAAGCTTTTGTAGATATTGAGCAACAACCGCCGCATCACTTCCATATGCAAAGGCTTTAACTACGGCGGTAATTTTAGTATTGTTATTAAGTTTCGATTTAAGATAATCGAAATTATGTTTCAGAGCTTTTAGGTCTATTTCAAGTACCGTTTCTTGCGCTTTAGGCATCTGCGTTTTTAGCTTTTGAAGGAATTTCTTCTGGGTCTGTTACTTTCATATTACGAACTTTATCACGTAACATAGCTTTAAAATAGGCAGCTCTACTTAGTGGCTCGTATTCTTCAACTTCTCCTAAAAGCACCAAATCCTCACTGCGAGCTTTTCGGTAACTATATTGAGCTAAATTACCTGTTCTTGTACATACTGCATGGACCTTCGTAACATATTCGGCAGTTGCCATTAAATTAGGCATGGGACCAAAGGGGTTACCTTTAAAATCCATATCTAATCCTGCAACAATAACGCGAATGCCTTTATTAGCTAAATCATTACAAACTCTAACAATTTCGCCATCAAAAAACTGAGCCTCGTCAATTCCTACCACGTCACAGCCATCGGCAAGAATAGGAATGTTTGCAGCAGCAGGAACGGGTGTTGAACGAATTTCGTTAGCATCATGAGAAACTACCATTTCATCATTATATCGCACATCTACTGTAGGTTTAAAAATCTCAACTCTTTGTCGAGCAAATTGGGCGCGTTTGAGCCTGCGAATCAATTCTTCGGTTTTACCCGAGAACATTGAGCCACAAATAACTTCAATCCAACCAAATTGTTCTTTATGATTTACTGTATTTTCAAGAAACATTTCGTAATTTTAGCACTAAAACAAAGCAATTATTCGTTTGTATAAAGGTGGCGCAAATTTATTAAAAATCAAAAACCAAATTGGCATAAAATATAAAAGTTATGAAATGCCAATAAAAATAAGGGGTATTTTATTTTTAGTTAATTAAAATGATTTTTTGAATCCATAAATAAGCGAACACCTCCAACCTGTTAGCAGACAGGTATGACTACTAAAAAAACACTAAAAAGAAACACATGAAAAAGAAGCTCGAATCTGAATTAATAAGCATAGCACATAGGATTCTAAAGTTAAAAGGAAAAGATGATGTACTAAAAATGCATACTGAAGTAGAGGCACTATATGAAAAGCTAACGGTTTTAAAATTTGCACATGAGAATTTTGAAGAAGAAATCCCTACCATTGGTAATGATTCGTCTTTCTTTGGAATGCTTGATCAAGCGTTTAATAATACAGTTAGTGACACCATTGAAGTAGAAGATAAAATTTACATTAATATTGATGAGGTTGAAGACGATCATATCATGGAGCCGGTTATGGAAACAATTAAGGATATGGTTGCTGAGATGCCTCAGGAAACTCATGAAATTGACGACATATTGGAGGCCGTATTACCAAAGAAAAAAAATATTAAAAACGATTTCGAAGAACTTACAGCCGGTTTTAAGGATATGCCGGTGTTTGAACCTATTTCTAAAACCAAGAACGGTGCTATTGACAACGCTAAAAAATCCCTAAATGACGCTTTAAAAGGAAATGGATTGACAATTGGCTTAAATGATAAGCTCGCCTTTATAAAACATCTTTTTGATGGTGAAAGTGAAGACTATGAGCGTGTACTATCACAAGTAAACACATCAGAAACTTTTGGTGAAGCACGTCTTTTAATTCAAGATATTATTAAGCCCGACTATAATCATTGGGAAGGCAAAGAAGTTTTTGAAGCACGGTTTATGGAAATTATTGAAAGTAAGTTTAATTAATGAGTAAACTCTATATTGTCCCAACACCAATTGGGAATTTAAAGGACATGACGTTTAGAGCAATTGAAGTTTTAAAAGATGTTGACTTAATTTTGGCTGAAGACACACGAACTTCTGGTAAACTTTTAAAACATTTTGAGATCAATACCCAAACGCAATCACACCATATGCATAATGAGCATAGAACAGTAGAAAACCTTGTACAAAAACTGAAAGGGGGGATCTCTATTGCCTTAATTAGTGATGCTGGGACACCTGCAATTTCCGATCCTGGATTTTTATTGACTCGTGCCTGTATTGAACACGATATTGAAGTAGACTGCCTACCAGGGGCAACAGCGTTTGTTCCTGCATTAGTAAACTCTGGATTACCAAATGACAAGTTTGTGTTTGAAGGTTTTTTACCTGTAAAAAAAGGGCGTCAAACCCGACTGAAACTCCTGGCAGAAGAATCTCGAACTATTATTTTTTACGAATCACCACATAAACTACTAAAAACGCTAAGCCATTTTTGCGAATATTTTGGCGAAGAACGAATAGTTTCTGTATCTCGGGAACTCACAAAACTTTATGAAGAAACCATTCGTGGTTCTGTAAAAGAGGTCTTAGCACATTACACAAGTAAACCACCCAAAGGGGAAATTGTTATTGTAGTTGCAGGAAAAAAATAGACCAATAGGGTTAATTTTTTATTAGTTTGAGTGTCAAACAGCGTTTGATTTGTCTAGAACCAATATATTTCTATGGAAGATCTACTTCATGACATTCGACAGTGCAATATTTGCTCTGCACATTTACAGTTAGGGCCACGCCCAATTGTCTCGGCTCATCCAGAATCTAAAATTGTAATTATTGGTCAGGCACCTGGAACAAAAGTTCATAATTCCGGAATTCCTTGGGATGATGCCAGTGGGAGACAACTGCGTAAATGGCTAAATGTTTCAGACGAGGAATTTTATGATACCGCAAAATTTGCCATTATCCCTATGGGATTTTGTTATCCAGGAAAAGGAAAAACAGGCGATTTACCACCACGACCAGAATGCGCCCCTCAATGGCATGAACAGCTGTTTAATAATATGCCCAATTTAGAACTAGTGATTTTAATTGGCATGTATGCCCAGAAATATTATTTACAAAAGGAAGCAAAGCGAACTTTAACCGAAACAGTTGCCAATTATAAATCGTATTTACCAAAATTCTTTGTCTTACCACACCCATCACCACGAAACCGATTTTGGTTCACCAAAAACCCTTGGTTTGATGTTGAGGTTATCCCTGATTTACAGATGAAAATTAATTCGCTAAAATAAGGGTTCCAATAAAACAGTTTTTAAAATAATTAAATTTTCTTGTCATATTTTCTCGATGCTTGTCACTAATATATATAGAGCATGTAAAATGAAACATTGGAATGTATAACCTCAATTTAAATTAAATGGTAAGACAAGAGCAAAGAAAAATTTGGCAAGAAATAAAAGAAATTTGGAAGAATTCATTCCATGGAGAAATAATTAATTTTCAAATTTCGAAACTGATTAATGAATTAAAAGGGAAAATGAATCAATTTGAAAAAGAGGCTATTGAATCTGATATCATAAAAATCAAGTCCTCATGGAATCAATATAAGGGGGAAGTAAGTCATTTCGAGAAAAATTCAATTTCGAAAGATCTATTAAAAATCAGCAAATTGTTAAAAAAATGGCTTCAAAAATTAAAAACTAAAGAATAAATGTATTCCTGAATTGCAAGAAAGAATTAAAACTTTAATAGGAGTATTTCTCTTGGGGGACTCTAGATTTTCAATTAATTTTGCGAGCTAATTTAAAACTTTTTTTACCTAGGCAAATAGATTACGGCTACATTTATTGGAGTATCAATGATGAGTCATTGATACTCCAAAAGCGAAGCTTTCTAACATCTAACATCTAACATCTAACATCTAACATCTAACATCTAACATCTAATATCTAATATCTACACATGTTTCCCTTTTTCCCAGCCATGTTTCCCTAGATATTGTTTACCACTTTCCACAGCGCCATCTTCAATGCTGGTTCCCATGGAGTCATTCCATCGGTTTAAATATCCAAATAGAGAAATAACGCCAAGCATTTCTACAATTTCGCCTTCATCCCAATGTTCTTGTAATCGTTTTTGAATCTCGGCATCCACAGCATTTGGAACCATGGAAGCAGCTAAGCTAAAATCTAAAGCAGCACGTTCAGCTTCATTAAATGCAGCATGGGTTCTATAGTCCCAAATATTATCCAGCTGTTCTTGTTCGGCACCATAACGTTCAGCAGCACGAATGGCATGTGCTTGACAATAACGGCATCCTGTTGCGTTACTACTTACCCAGGCAATCATACGTTTTAGGGCAGAGCTCACACGACCTTCATTTGCCATCACCGCTTTGTTTAAATTGATAAAGGCTTTACTTATGGCTGGACGACGTTGCATGGTGAGTACTGAATTTGGGCAAAATCCCAAAGTTTCATTGAAGAATTCGGCGAGTTCCTGAGTCTCTTTATTATGGTCGGGAGATAATGGCGTTACTAAAGGCATTATATGTTGTTTTTTGGGTTATTATTGGTATTTTTGAGGCAACAAGAAACAAAAAATTATTTATATATGGCGAATATAGTTACAACCCAATGGCAGGGCGGAATGCAGTTTAAATCAGATAATCCAAGCGGTAAAACATTTGTGATGGATACCGATGTTGAAGGAAGTGATGAGCGTTTTGGTTTGTCTCCAAAAGCGTTGATGTTGTCATCATTGGCTGGTTGTACAGGTCTGGATGTGGTCTCTGTTTTAAATAAAATGAAAGTTAAAGTAGACGATTTTAAAATGGTAGTTGAAGGTGAACTTACTGATGAGCACCCAAGGTATTACCATAAGGTTTCTGTCGATTATCATTTTCATGGGAAAGATCTCAAAGCAAGTAAATTGCAAAAAGCAGTTGATCTATCTGTAGAAAAATATTGTGGAGTTATGGAAATGTTTCGTCAGTTTGCTGAGGTGAAAACGACGGTTCATGTACATGAAAGTTAAGACCCATTATACTGAATAAAGTATGGTCTCTCTTTTAAGAGAAATACTGCTTTTTCTGCGTTCAGTTTTGCATTGCTCAGAATGAGCTTTCCTATAGAAATTTATAACATGTATTTTTAAAAGAAACCTATGCGTTGGACGCTTAAGCCAAAACCAGACCCAATTAAAATTGATGCTTTAAAATCAGCACTCCAGATTGATGATACCATTGCCACATTATTAGTGCAACGCGGTATTGAGACCTATGAAGCGGCAAAGGATTTTTTTAGACCGAGTATCAATGATATACACGATCCATTCTTAATGAAAGATATGGATAAGGCAGTCGCCAGAATAGAATTGGCGCTGGCAAATCAAGAAAACATTTTGGTGTATGGCGATTATGATGTAGATGGCACGACTTCCGTCGCCTTAATGACTTCCTATTTAAAAACAAAACAAGACAATATTGTAAGTTATATTCCCGATCGTTATGCCGAGGGCTATGGGATATCGTATCAAGGGATAGACTTTGCGAGTGACAATGAATTCACTTTAATTATTGCTCTGGATTGTGGCATAAAAGCGCTAGAAAAAGTCGTATATGCTAAAGAAAAAGGAGTCGATTTCATTATTTGTGATCACCATAGGCCTGGACCGGAGATCCCTAAAGCCGTTGCCGTTTTAGACCCTAAACGCGAAGATTGTGATTATCCTTATAAAGAGTTATGTGGCTGTGGCGTGGGATTTAAACTCATCCAAGCGCTAGCATTAAAAGAAGGAAAAACAGTTGAAGATTTAAGCGAATATTTAGATTTGGTAGCTACTGCTATCGGAGCAGACATTGTCCCTATAACTGGTGAAAATAGGGCCTTGGCTTACTTCGGATTACAGGTGATTAATAGTCGGCCACGGGCAGGAATGAAAGCTATTATTGATCAATTAGATAAAGGCGAACTCAGCATTACTGATGTTGTTTTTACCATAGCACCGCGTATCAATGCTGCCGGACGGATGAAACATGGCACTTATGCCGTAAAATTACTCACCGAAACCGATTATAACTTGGCGGTTGAACGTGCAAAGGAAATCAATGAATTTAATACCGAAAGACGTGAAGCCGATAAACGAATTACGGAAGAGGCGTTGCAACAAATAGAAGCGAATAATGAACAGGATCGATTTACTACGGTGGTGTATCATGAATCCTGGCATAAAGGGGTTATTGGGATTGTTGCTTCCCGACTTATAGAAACCTATTACCGCCCCACTTTAGTTTTTACCAAAAGCGGGGATAAGTTGGCTGCCTCGGCACGATCGGTTAAAGGTTTTGATGTCTATAATGCTTTAGAAGCTTGCAACGAACATATAGAGCAGTTTGGCGGACATAAATACGCTGCAGGACTCACATTGAAAGAGACTCAATATGACGCCTTTAAACAAGCGTTTGAGACGGTTGTAGCTGAATCGATTGACAAGACCCTTTTAACGCCTGAGATTAGCGTTGATACTCGTATTGATCTAAATCAAATTGGTCCGAGATTTTATAGAATACTGCGACAATTCGCACCCTTTGGCCCTGGAAATATGACCCCAGTTTTTATGTCGGAGTCCCTGAAAGATACAGGTTACTGTAAATGTGTTGGTGAGGATGATAAACATTTACGACTAACTGCAAGCCAAATGGGGAGTGATAAATTGGTAGCTATAGGATTTGGATTGGGAGATAAATTGGAGTTGGTTTCAAATAAAAAACCATTTAAGGCAGTGTATTCTATTGATGAAAATCATTGGAATGGCCGTGTGAGTTTACAGTTGAAATTGAGAGATGTTAAAGCATAATTTATTTTATAATATATAATATATGGCGAAAAAAGACCCTTATGCAGCCTTGCGATTTAAAGAATTCAATATTTTTTTAGCGCTTCGTTTTGCATTGGTCTTTGGTTGGTCCATGCAGTTTATTATTATTGAATGGCAGGTGTATAGCTTAACTAAAAACCCATTATCACTGGGTATTATTGGTTTAATGGAAGTTATTCCAGCAGTGTCCATGGCTTTATTTGCAGGGCATATTGTCGATCAAAAGGAAAAACGCAATTTGCTAGCAAAATGTATTGCCGCCTTTTCTTTAATAAGCTTAGGATTGTTTCTGCTTACTTGGCCAAGAATTGTTGGGGATTGGTCTACCAAAAGCATCCTTTATTCCATTTATACCTTAGTCTTTTTTGGTGGCTTTTTGCGCGCATTTTTTGGCCCTACAATATTTTCATTAATCGCACTAATTGTGCCTAAACGCGTGTATCCAAATGCGGCAACATGGAGCAGTTCAACCTGGCAAATGGCTGGGGTTTTAGGGCCTGCCTTTGCAGGTTTATCTATAAACTGGATTGGAGTTCACTGGTCTTTAAGTATTGTTTTCGGATTAGTTATTCTGTCTTTAATAATACTTTTTAAAATTCCTAAAAAGCCTATTATGAATCCCAAAATTGGCGAGCCGATCATGGAAAGTTTACGTGAAGGGGTACGATTTGTGTTTAAAACAAGAGCTATTTTAGGAGCGATTACCTTGGATATGGTTGCTGTGCTTTTTGGTGGTGCCGTAGCCTTATTACCTATTTTTGCGCAAGATATTCTGGAGGTAGGATCTCAGGGATTTGGCGTATTAAGAGCAGCGCCGGCAGTAGGTGCTTTTATAACCATGTTGATAACAGCCTACATCCCTATTAGCAAAAAGGCAGGGATGAAATTATTAGTATCTATTTTTGGATTTGGTATTTGTATTATTGTCTTTGGACTGTCTTCAGTGTTCTGGATATCGGTAGTCGCGTTGTTTTTTAGTGGTGTAACGGACGGTGTCTCTATGGTGATTAGACAAACCATATTACAATTAAAAACGCCCGACCATATGCGTGGTCGTGTGTCTTCGGTCAATTCCATGTTTGTAGGATCTTCAAATGAATTGGGCGCTTTTGAAAGCGGCTTAACTGCAAAATTAATGGGAACTGTTACAGCGGTAGTTTTTGGAGGAACAATGACCCTAATAACCGTGATTACTACGGGGATTGTATCACCTTCTTTTAGAAAATTAGACCTTACCAAGGATTTAATTGCTCATGAAAGTGAATAATGGTTTGATTTTTAGGTTTTTATAAAACCTTAAAAAATGAAACAAATTATTAGCTTCCTAACTCTTATTGCTGTATTAATTATTAGTATTCTTTTAGTTCTAAATTTTCGCCATCAAAAACCCCATAAGTGTAGTAAGAAACCCAATCGCCAAGATTGAGATATTTCGACTTGTCATTAAGATTAATTTCAAGAGGGAGGTGTCGATGTCCAAAAATGAAAAAATCACGATGCTTAGTTTCTAATTTTCGGCGACAATATTGTGCTAGCCACTCGTTTTCTTCACCTAAAAATTTGGCGTCATCATCTCCAGAAATAAGTTTATTTTTTATCGATAAATATTGTGCTATTCTCATCCCTAAATCAGGGTGAAACCAGTTAAATAACCATTTAAAAACAGAATTAGTAAACACTTTTTTCATGCGTTTATAGCCTTTGTCACCGGGGCCAAGACCATCACCATGGCCAATAAAAAAGGTCTTATCGTTAAAACTGAATTCTTTGGGTTTATGATATACAGGAATGTTTAACTCGTCTTCAAAATAACCATTCATCCATAAATCATGATTTCCTACAAAATAGTATATCGGGATTCCTGAATCACTAATTTCCGCTAGCTTGCCTAAAGTACGTGTAAAACCTTTTGGGACAACTGTTTTGTATTCAAACCAAAAATCAAATAAATCACCAAGTAGAAAAATTGCCGCTGCATCCTGTTTAACTTCATCCAGCCATGCTACAAATTTTAATTCTCTAGGGCGAGATTGCTCAATAGAGGGCGCTCCAAGATGATTATCGGAAGCGAAATATATTTTTTTTCCTTTGGGAATTTGCATGTGTAAATATAAGGATTGTAAATTATGCGAGTTATATTAAAATGACTTAGACTTGGATATCATTTCATCTGAAGTAGAGTGATTAGTTATTTTAATTATCACTAGCAAACCACTCTGCAAAACTGGTTGACGTTTCTTGAAGTTTTAAGGAATGTAATGCGATGTTATTAGATAAACGACGTTTAATTTTTTCTGCAAAATCAATGACCATCATTTCACTTGTGGGCTGATAATCTACCAATAAAACATTATGCCCTCGGTCTTCCAGTTCCTTTGCAAGTTCAACATGAGGAGTGTTTTTATTAAAGACAGTGGCGTGATCAAAGACATCTACGATTTCTTCTTTAACAATTTTTTTTAAATCGCTAAAATCTATAACCATACCAAATTTTACATTAGATATATCGCTAATTGGTTGACCAATTACAGTAACCGATAGTTTATAACTGTGGCCATGAACATTCCTGCACTTACCATCATAACCATAAAGTGCGTGACCAGTTTCAAAAGAGAATTGTTTAGTAATACGAATGTTACTCATTATTAAGGGTTTTATAGAGTAAAGAATTTATTTCCTTTTTCTCTTATTTGCAAAATATACGATGACTAAAACAAGGCCTAAAATCAGGAATAAGCCATTACCTCCTAAAAAACTAAGTATATCCATTTTATTCTTTATTTAAACGTTTCTTATTATATCTATAAATTATGAAAGCGATTAAAACCAAAACAACAAAAGGGAGCATGGAGCCAATAAAAACGCCAACTTCATAACCATCATCGGGTGCTGCTTTAATTTTTTCTTCAATATTACTGTCCTGAAAAAGAGTTGCAAGTAACATCATACATTAATAATTGTGTATTAAGCGCCAAAGTTACGTCTTTTGGGAGAGGGGTAAAAATACTTGCCTAAATTTTATGATTAATGGAATGCCTCTTGCAATAATCCAGAACGTAAAGGCAATAAAAACAGCATAGAGTTTATAGTCATAAGCGTCTAGCCAAAATAGAATGGGGATAAATATAATAAAAGTTGAAAAAAGTAATACGTTTCGCAAATGTTTCATTTCCCCCAATCCTTTAAAAATACCATCAAAAATAAAGGCTAAAGCACACAGAGGTTGCATGGCTAATACCATCCAAAAAACCTTATAAAACTGATCTAATACTACAGGGTCTTTAGTGAATAAAGCACCAATGGGGTAGTAAAATAAACCTCCAATAATAGCCAAAAGAACTCCAATTAGTATGCCATATAAAATAAGCCTATTACTTAATTTTATGAGGACATCATAGCGTTTGGCACCTAGTAATTTCCCAGACAAAATGTTTCCAGCACTAGCATATCCATCGACTATAAAAGCCCCTAGAAACCATAAATTTATAGCAATAGTATAGGCGGCGATATAAGACTTGCCATAACTGGTGGCAAAGGAGCTACCATAAAATAGTGTTACGTTTAACGCAATGGTTCGTATAAACAAATTTAAAATCATGTTCGTAAACCGTTTCATTTCTTTGTGAATAGGAAAGCTAAATTTTAATGGGATATCGGTCTTTTTAAGCAGGTAGTATCCAGCACAAAGCGCCATTAAAAACTGGGCTATAACACTGGCATAAGCGGCGCCTTCAATATGCATTGGCGCTATAATACCATTAATACCATAGACTAAGACAAGGTCTAAAACAATATTTGCAGAAGCCCCAACAATAGCAATTATCATTGGATAAAATGTGTTCTGCAAACCTCTGAAAGCACCAAATACGGCTATTGTAAATAAGGTAAAAGGAAAGCCAAACACTCTAATTTTATAATAGACAACACTATAATCCAGAATTAAATCGGAAGCATTATATAGCTTAAAAATGTGTTCTGCAAAGGGGTAGGTGCAAATGATAATAATAATACTTAATGAGGTGATTAAAAAAATAGCCTGGGCAGGCAAGGTTTTAACGGCTTCTAATTTATTAGCTCCTAAATATTGAGAAATAATAGATGAAAGAGCACTTCGTGTTTGGCCTAAAACCCAAATAAGCATGGATAGAAATACACCAACAATTCCAACAGCAGCTAATGATTCGGTTGCATTGACATCAATATTACCTACAATTGCGGTATCTGTTATAGATAGAATAGGCTCAGATACTCCAGAAATTAATGCCGGGATCGCAAGTTTGTTTATATTTTTTAGGCTAATTATTGAATTCACAATACGAGTTCATAACAACAAAATGGGTGTTCACTTTGTTTAGGAAAATAAATATCACCCAATTTTTTATAATCACGATGCTCATAAAACTTCTGGTTTCTTTGATTCTGAGAAAAGGTATCTAATCGCACAGATTTATAATTATTCTCTTTTGCAAATTGTTCGGCAAAAGCCATTAATTTTTGAGCATTCCCTTGGCCCTGATATTCGGGATCTATGGCAACCCTATGGATGTATACATTATTATCATTTGGGGTTAGCCACTGGATAGACAGGTATTCTTCATCCATGATTGCAGACACAACAATACAGCCAATAATGTTATTTTGTTCTTTTAATACATATAATTCGTCCCGCTCAACATCACTAATAAATGCTTGTTTATTTGGGTAATTTTCATTCCATTGATGGATATCTTGGGACGTCATATGTCTGGCGCAAGATTTTGTAATTCTTAAAATATCATCAATATCTGTAAGCCTTGCTTTACGAATCATTTTTAATGTTTATTTTTGCCAATAAATTTCTGTAAATTTAGGTTTTAAATTTTTGATTATGAAGAATATTTTAGTCCCAGTTGGATCATCAAAAAATGCGGTAAGTCATTTACAATATGCTGTAGATTTTGCCAAAGCTTTTGATGCAAAATTATATATTATCCAAATATACAATGTGTATACCAAGGCTGGTACAATAATTAAAATTGATGATATTCTGGAACGTGAGAGTCAGGAGTTTTTAAATGAACTTATGACAAAAATTGATACCAAAGGGGTTGATGTTGTTACTAGAACACTTAAAGGAAAACTTGTAGATACCATTGAATTGGCCTGTAAGTCGGCTGATATAGATTTGATTTTAATCGAACCAAGAACAAATTCCATTAAAGAGGAAGTATTCTTAGGGAAGACATCTGGAAAAATAATTAAGCAAACTAATATCCCTGCATTAATTGTTCCTGAAGCCTTCACTTTTAAACCAATTGCACATATTTTAATGGCTGTTAAGTCGGCAATTATTAAAAAGAAAAATGCTTTAGAGCCTTTAAAAGCAATAAAGGAAAAATTTAATACAGCAGTAAGTTTGTTAATGGTAAAAACGCCACATTATCAAGATAATGATTTTGAGGTTAACGAGTCTTTATCGGATCTTGTTTCAGACACCACACAATCAGAAAATGCGACAACCTTCCAAGGTGTTTTAGAGCATTTTCAATCTAATAACCCAGATATGCTTTGTGTAGTGAGACGTAAACGCGGATTTTTTATTAAGAAATGGGAGAAAAACACCATTCTTAAAAAAGATTTTCACAGTTCAAGACCTGTA
>MAAC01013434.1_pt1 | contig 44208 bp, 32 predicted proteins | sample 1115981 | NCBI WGS metagenome assembly MAAC01 (sample SAMN04961126, study PRJNA320927) | seawater metagenome | isolation source: sample BD02T64 sea water enriched with oil for 64 days | place: USA:Gulf of Mexico | collected 2013-07-27 | reverse complement strand
ATTTGAGCAAGAGCACATTGCATTGGTTAAATGGCCGAGAGGCGAGAGGTTTCAACCTCATCGCCACTTTGGTGGTGAAGAAATATTGGTATTATCAGGTGAATTTCAAGATGAACATGGGCGCTACCCAAAAAACACATGGATAAGAAGCCCTCACATGAGTGAGCATTATCCTTTTGTAGAGGAGGAAACGGTTATTTTGGTCAAAACAGGGCACTTGCCGATATAGATCAGCGACCCATATCGATCACTTGCCACGGTATTTAAGAACTGCTTGGGTTCTATCCCGAACCCTCAGTTTTGACAAATTTTTGGAAACTTTATTTTTTATAGTGCCCTCACTAAGGTGCACGCTATTGGCAATTTCTTTGTTAGTTCAGGCCCATTCCTAATCAACCTTCACTATCGTTGTAATTTGAATCGGTGATTGAACCATCTGCTCTTTACCGTTAACTTTTGGATAGAAAATATAATAACCTTTATCAGGGACACTGGTAACTTTACCATTTTTCACATGGTAAACAGACTCATGCCCTTGAATGTAGACGTCGTAATCTCCCCCCAATAAGGTGTCCATTGAACGATTCATATTGTTGATTTTGTCACAACCTGAAACCGCAACAACAGCCATTAAAACAACCAAAAATTTCATTCTCATTCCTTACTCCATTTTCAACTTTCAATTTGCTACATACGTACTATTAACAACGCACCGAAAAGACTGCTCATCAGCACATTGCAGCTTACTATCAAAGTGAATAAATATATTCATTATTGGTCTTATAAATACCCTCTACCAAAGCTCTAACATTTCTTTTTTTGTGACACACTTAACGAAACAGAACGGAACAAAACAATATCTATCTCAATCTACCCAAAGGCACAAGCGCAAGGCTACGAAAATGACAGATAACACATCAACCACCAGCAAAGAGATATGTGACCGCTTCTTACCACTAAGCACCATCCCCAACCATATGCGGGATGAGCTTCTTCAACACGCGATGTCTGCATCTTTTGACGTGTATAGCAATATCATCAAACACTCAGAAAAAAAAGTCCTCTATCACTATCTTATTGATGGGTATGCAGATATTCGCCACTCATTTGATAAGCGCACTAATATATCATCTTCTGATCCAAAATGTGTCTATCCATTAGAAGAACTCATTAAGGACGGCGGGGTTGTCAGGGCGATAACACCCTGCAAGGTATTAATCATCAACCGCAGCTACCTAAATGAAATTCTTATACGAATGGAATCACCAACAAAAACCATACAAATTAACGATAGGAATACTCATGATGAGGGCATTGACGACAACTACAAAGCTGACTGGATGTCACTTTTTTATCGATCTCCACTTGCAATGAACCTCAGCCCCGCTCAAACACAGCAAGTCTTCGCCAAACTAGAGAATGTGGAGGTGTTTAGCGGTGAAACCGTTGTTAAGTGCCATACCAAAGGCAACTTTTTCTACATTCTAAAAGAGGGTTACGCAGAAGTTGTATCTGAGAAATTTGGCCCCTTTAAAGGCAGGTCCTTTGAGCTTGAACCGGGAGATTATTTTGGTGACGAGGCGCTAGTAGCTAACACAATTAGAAATGCCAACGTTGTTATGACAAGTGACGGGGTACTAGGAAGAATGAGTCAAACTAATTTTCAAAGTACCATAAAAGATGCACTAGTAACCACACCAACCATTGACGAGTTTGAGGCATTCCACAAGCCTATCTACTGTGATGTCAGACTCCCTCTAGAATACAGAATGAAACACCTGCCCCACAGTATCAACATCCCTGTTGGAAAAATCCGAAAAAACCTTGATTCATTTGACAAAAACTTAGTGTATGTTATTACTCCCGAAGGAGGGCTACGTAGTGAGCTTGCCGTATACCTGATGCGACAATCCGGAATTGAAGCCTATTATATGGACGAAGAACTACAAAGCTCCTTACCATTACCAGATAGTAAAATTGCTAGCTAAAGGGTTAATTAAAGAACTAATAAAGGGCGCTTAAACACCCCCTAAAATCACTTTGGTTTCGAGATATTCCTCGAAACCTGCTTCACCCCATTCTCTCCCATTCCCAGACTTTTTATACCCTCCAAAAGGAAGACTTAAATCCGGTGCCGCCCCATTGATATGAATACTCCCCGTTCTCAGTCGGCCTGCAACTTTACAAGCCCGACCTGTATTTGATGACGATACGTACCCGGACAACCCATAGGGGGTGTCATTCGCTATCCGTATTGCTTCTTCTTCACTATCATAGGCAAGAATTGACAACACTGGACCAAAGATTTCCTCTCGCGCAATCATCATGTCATTGGTGACATTGGCAAAAATAGTTGGCTGGACAAAATAACCATACTCTAAACCTTCGGGTTTACCTAATCCACCGACCACAAGTTCTGCCCCTTCGTCGATTCCTGCTTTAATCAATCCCTGTATCTTGTTAAATTGCATTTCGCTTGCGACAGGTCCCATGGTTGTATCCTTTGCAGTAGGATCCCCCGTAACAACAGTCTTTGCTGTCGCTTTAGCTATTTCAATCACCTCTCCCATTCGCTCTCGGGGAACCAGCATACGCGTTGGAGCATTACAGGATTGGCCTGAATTATTAAAGCAATGAATGACACCGCCACCCACGGCTCGCGAAAAGTCGGCGTCATCAAGAATGATATTAGCAGATTTACCACCCAATTCCTGAGTCACTCGCTTTACCGAATCCGCTGCATTTTTTGCGATAGCAACCCCTGCTCGCGTTGAACCGGTAAACGACACCATATCAATATCAACATGCCGAGTAATGGCATCCCCTACGATTTCACCATCACCATTTACCAAATTGAATACACCTTTAGGCACTCCAGCGTCATCTAATATTTGGGCAAAAAGATAAGCATCAAGCGGCGCAATTTCACTTGGTTTTAACACCATAGTGCAGCCTGCTGCAAGTGCGGGAATAACCTTACAAGCAATTTGATTTATCGGCCAATTCCACGGAGTGATTAACCCACAAACACCGACCGGTTCCTTTAGTATTTTGTTGGCACCTGTGGTCTTCTCAAAATGATAAGACTTGAGCGTTTCTATACCATGCATGATATGTCCCATAGCACTCGGTGCCTGTGCCATATTTGCCAGCCCTAAAGGCGCACCCATTTCTTCAGAGATCAATGTCGCCATTTCTTGCATTCTAGGTTGATATGCCGCTAATATTCTTTCCAATAATGCTATTCTTTCTTCTGGTGTTGTTTGTGAATAACACTCAAAAGCGACTTTTGCAGCAGCAACAGCTTTATCGACATCCTCTACTGTCCCCAATGAAATTTGTGCAATAACCTCTTCATTTGCTGGATTGATAACATCAAAATCCCGTGGACTTAATGGATTCACCCATTCGCCATTGATATAAAATTGTCGATTATCATACATAGTGTTACACCTTTCTGCGTGTGAATCGCACTTTGAAATTTTCGCTCATAAATGGCGCTGGAATATATTTTATTTTTACTTTCTCTAACGGTACCGCGGCTTCAAAGTCTAAGTAACGCAACAACATCGCAACATTAATAACGGTATGCATTTCCGCTAAACCCGCTGCAATACACGTATGAGGACCTCGCCCAAAAGGCGCGTATATTGCCCCATTTTTATGTTCATTTCGCGGTTCACGATAACGTTCAATATCGAATTCCTCAGGATTCGGAAAGAATGATTCCTCCCAATGATTCGCAACGGTAAACACCATTAACTCATCCCCTTCATTAATGGTATACCCACCAAAATCGAAGTCTTTTGTTGCCGTACGGGCCATCGCATAAGCCACTGGATTTACACGCATGGTTTCCATTACCAAACCTCTTACGTCAACCAAGCGATCTATAGAATCAAAATTCAAGGAGGCGCTTGAAAGAACCCGATCAACTTCCTCAACCACTCGCTGCCTAAGTTCATCATCTTGTAATAATCGATAGAGAATAAAGGAAATAGTTCCTCCAATGGGGTCCACTCCACCAACAAAAGGTAACATTGAAATGGTTCTAACATCATTTTCCGTATACAAATCTGGACGCTCTAGAACACCTTGTTCTATTTTATCCATATACGTAACAGAGGTTTTATCGGCAGGACAGCGATTGGTATTTTCTTCTCTTACTTTTTTAAGCAGCTTTCCTGTACGCAGTGCAGAAAGTACAAACTTGGGCGTCAACAGCTTTAGTCGTGGCCACTTACCTATCATAAAAACATTAAGGTAAGTATTCTGCGTTGTCATAAAGTCCTCAGTTTGTTGCGTTGTTACTTCAACACCCTGAACAGCCAACCCTATCTGTCGACAAACAATATTACGCAAAAAAGGGCCTACATGAACTTCATCGCCATCCTCGATCGATTGCAAGATCGTTTCAATAGGATCAACAAGAAGGTTTAAGCGTTCCTTAAAAGCCGCTTTTGAAAATTGCCCTTTCAAGAGCTTACGTTGATAAGCATGGGCATCACCATCAACAGCAATCATCAGGTGGGGACTCTTTAACCCATCCCTTAATCGCCCCCACGTCACTTCAGAAGTAAAGTAATCCCTTCCTTCGCCTGCCATAAAACGATTAATTTCTTTACCGGCCAATACCGTCATCGTTTTGTGCATTGCTTTAAATTTGAAAACTTGCCCGTGTATCTTGTGTTGCTCCCGAAGGAACTCCACAGGGCTATTAAACAAACTGGCAGCACTACCAATTATCGGTAAACCTTTCGCTAAAGGTGGTTCATTGTTATTGTCTTGTGTTGCTTTAGGTGATTCTAATGCGCTCATAATCAGCGATCTCCCCAAAATAGAAGTCAATTTCATGCTAAAACCCTAAAAACATGAGCATTTCTGGTTAGCACAACGCTAAAGATAGGATATACTCCAAACTGCACTTTATTCGATTATAGTGCACTTTCTTTTAATAATGCAACACTCCTGCAAAAAGGCAGACCATCGACAAAATGAACCAGAAAACCAAAATCACCACAAGTAACCCAGATGCTCGCCAATCTGCACGCCACAGTATTATGGAAGCCGCCGCTCTCGCTTTTGAATCAAAAGGCTTTCAAGCAACAACCCTAGACGACATTGCTTTAGCTGCAGGCGTTGCTCGACGTACAATCTATCTTCACTTTTCTTCCAAAAAAGAGATTCTAATCGCCGCGTGCATAGAGCAAGCACATATGTTTTTAGCTGAAGTTAAAAGCAACGTTCCTAATCAACAAGACTTTCCAAAATTTATTGCTGATTGCCTTATATATGTAATCGAAAACTCTCCAAACTCAAAATTATTCATGCTCAAAATTGCAGAAGGAACCAGCATTGACCCTGTCTCTCTGTACTTCAGCAACCAAGAGTTTATTCAGAATTGGGTTGATTTTTTTGAAGCACCTTACATGGAAGCTATAGACAGAAAACAAATCAATCCAGATATAAAGTTAGTGAAATTGGTCAACTGGTTTGGGCGAATTTCAACGTCATATCTTCAATACCCACTAGAAAATGAAACTCCTGAAGATATCAGAGAAAACGTTAAGGTATTTCTTCTGAGCGCCCTACGATTTAACACCTATCAAAAGCTTTGAGGAAGATTTGCGCCTTTTACAGATCTTCCAAAATATATCCATTCAGAACGCCCTCTCCCTAAACGGAACCCTGTCACATTTACCGCTATAAGTTCAACAATACGGTATTTTTATAAATTGATTTTGTCCGTTTTCAAGTTTCTGATCGTCTTAGTTAATACAGGGCACCTATTCGGTGAAAAACATCCGTTTTACCACTGTAAATTCCAACCGTTATTCTATCGCCATCATCTTAGGCACGCCTCAGCTGTGGGATCCAGACGCAAGGAAAAAGTCATTTAAATGGCTAACAACAACCTAAAAAGGATAAAAATCAATCATCATGAAAATGACAATAATAAAATTTAGTCTCGTACTGATGGCTATCATATTAACTGGCTGTAAGGAACAGGCACAGGACATTGGCTCTGGCCACCACTTTAATTGCGCCGAGCATAATAATGCGATCAGCTGCTGGGGGTATAACATAATAGAAGGCCTTGGTACGGATGATGTAAAATACACATCACTTCTCACTAAAAGTACATTCACAGATCCTCAATTATCTGTGGGTGGTTATCACTACTGCGTGCTGGATGAAGGCGAAGTACAATGCTTTTTAAACAATGAGCACCAACAAACTGAAGTCCCCCTGTTAAACAACCCTTATGAGATTGCATCCGGTGGAAGTTATTCTTGTGCGCTGGACGATAGTGGTTTGGTTTGCTGGGGTAAAACACCTTACCTAGATGAACTACCAGAATCGTTAGAAAACCCTCGAAAGCTAGTGGCTGGGTTAGGGCACATTTGTTTGATCGATGATAACGGCACCCAGTGTAGCGGATTTAGCTGGATGGGCGACGGCTCAGTTAGCCCTCCTGAGTCTTTTGGTAGTCCAACCATGTTAACGTCTTCGCCTTTATCAACGTCTACCTGTGGATTTCAAGATAGATGGCTTTGTTGGGGTGGAGGATATACCGATGAGTTACCCGAAGGGTTAACGAATGCAGATACTACGGTGCCCGGATACCTACAAGCTTGCAGTATTGCAGATGGAGGCATCCACTGCTGGGGAGACGGTTCCTTCGGCCCTTTAAAGGCCGACGTTCCTGCCGATATTACTAACCCGAAAGAGATCTCCGTTGGGTACCTGCATGCATGTACCATCGCCGATGAAGGTGTTGTTTGTTGGGGGGACGGCTTAGATAACGACCACCCAATCATTAATCCACCTTTCTATTTATAATTTGAAGATGAATGATCCCATTAAACCATGAATTACTTGGGCTAGATGGCGGTTACGATTTTAGTATATAAACCATTTGATATACTAAAATCGTAACCGCCCCGACGTAAAGTCAACAGTCGTAATATTTCAAATGGAGGGTTAAAACACGTTAAAGCGGTCACTCAGGTTCAACGCCGCCATCAACTGCGTAGCAGCCTGGCTTTGTTAGACCTCACAGACAATGATATCAATGACCTTATCCACAATGACGCCTGCATTGCTACGCCCGCGTTCGTGGTGTTGATAAGTCTCTATAATTCGAAAACCGGATGAACTCAGGAGAGCAACGGCTTTTGACTCATCGTATAGCTCAAAACCATACGATACAAACGGAAGATCCTTCATAAATGCACGATTCCCGAAGGCAATGCAGAATAAGCCGGTCGGTTTCATCACTCTCCGAATCTCCACAAGGTGTTCGCTTGGATTCTCCCAAAAGTACAGGGTGTGAGCGGTAAACACTTTATCGAATATACCGCTTTCAAATGGAAGCTGCTGGGAGTTGCCTTGCTGGAATTGAGCGCACCCTAGATTTACCAAGTGTTCATTGATGCGCCGAGCCTCGGCCACCATCTCGGCAGACCAATCGAGCCCCATATAGGTGATATCTTCGGCTACATTAATGATATCGCCGACGAATGCTCCATTACCAGGGCCAATTTCCAACACCGAGTCAGATGCCCTTAACTGCAAAAGTCCGATACATTTTTGATTAAGCGAATAGTTAGATTCATTCATCCTTTGTGCTACTTCGGGCGCTTCCGCACCACTAGGACAACGCAACTGTGATGCAACTTTTTGTGGTTCCATATTTCCTCCCTGATCGCCTAACGTCTAACATCAACTGTGGGCGCGTTTTCTGCGCCAACCTGTTTGAATGTGCTTGTTATGTTCTTGCACTTAGAGAAACCCCTTAAGAATAGCAAGAACAATAAAGATTGATAACGAATAAGGATAGACAGCGCGCAGCTGCTATTTATCCTTATTCGTTATGCATTTTAGTTTGTCGACATATGATCCAGTGCTTTATTATTAAGCTGTATAAAGTCACGGGCCAATTTATCACAAACATGTTTTTCTGAACCACACCTAGCGCTTGTATTGATATAGATACGCCCATCTTTTTCAATCACTTCGCGCTTCACGAAAGATGGATGGGCAGGGTGATCTTTTGGCGTAAAACTCCAAATTACTCTGCCCGATTTCGATGTCGCAACTGTCCACCGCCTTTCAGTTCTAATCTTTATGCCTGGATCGTTTCTTAATCTAGTCAAAGTTCCTTCCACTGTTTCTCCATCACGATTGTAACCTTCATACCCAAGGCCATCACTCGTCTTAGAAACAGTCGCACAGGCACTTAATACCAGACAGCAAAAACTAATTATAACAAGTTTTCTCATGAATCCTCCTTGATGCATAATGCTTGCAGCATTTGAGCGTATTCCAGCGACAAATGGCTATTCTTGTTAAGCGAGACCACTCGCTAATTTTTATAAATACAATCATCCAGTGTTCTTCTCACATCATCATCTACTGTATCACCAATTTTCAGCACTGAGGTCGCGACTTCGATCCAATGGCCTTTATCTTTCACATGGTGATGATTAGCTCCATACATTGCAGCCTCTAAACACTCACCGGTTAAAAAACCCTCCGATGAAAGCTTCGCGAAAGTTATTGCTAAACCATCTTTACCGCATTGAGAATGCAAACCCTCTGGCACTCCATTAACACAGCAATATAAACGCAAACATAGTTGCGCGGTGCCATTGTAACTTAGCCCTTTGGGAAACAAGGATCTAATGTACTGTTCTAAATCCATATTATTCGCTTAACGCCCACAGCTACGGAAGCCGGGTGCTGTTTAAGGCTTCTCATCGCATTCTGTCCAGCGCCACTCGCTAGTGGCGATTAAATTATTTTCATTAGCCAACTTTTCAATTTCCTCGGCTGGCCCCTCAATACTACCCTCTGACCAATTATCCCATTCAAAGGTTAGCCGACAATCGTTATTTTTAAGTTTAACCTTTCCGTAGTCTATCCAGGCATCAAAGCCGTCGTAAACATACGTTTTCTTCCAACCAGAAGAAATCAAAGATTCGATAAGGCTGTTGAACTGATCTGTTGGTATATCCTTAATGGTTGCATGACCGTGAACCTTGAATCTCAGCTTGGAGCACCCTCTTAGAAATTTCGCAATCATGTTCATGTGGCCTTAACGCCGGAGGTCAGATTGCACGCCCTTATTAGGCACTTGTTGCAGGTATATATACATTGAGTTTATTGCCATCAAGATCTCTGAAGTAGCCACCATAAAACCCACCATTACCTCTAGCGCCTGGATCACCTTCATTAAGCCCACCTAGACTAATTGCCTTTGCATGAGCTGAATCCACTTGCTCTTTAGAAGATACTTTTAGAGCCACCATCCCACCATTACTGATCGTTGCATCACCTTCGTTGAATGGCTTTGCTATGCATAATGCTGGAACATCTCTAGAACTTCCCCAAGCGGCCATTGAATCGGTTGCCCAAAGTCTTTTCTCTCCTAGATGGCTCATCAGCTCGTCATAGAAATTAACTGCACGATCAAAATCATTTGTGCCTAATGTGATATAACCTATCATAATTTTCTCACTCCATGTACATGGTGCCTAACAGTGGCATGAATTGCATTCACATTATGACCTTTTTCGCAGCCTTCATATTCTGCGTTTTTTTAGTACAACAATCATCAATAAATTCAATACCTTAGGGTTTTTATTTGGCAACTACTTTACCACCCCCGTGGCAGAAAGCGAGCCTCTGTTCTTATGGCGACCTTCAATTTTGGTACTCACGCCCCCCCTTATTCCAAATCGTGAAAATTTCGCATACAACTGTATATACAAGCCACAAACTAAGAGGTATGAGCATTAAAAAATCGCCATTTATGGGCGCCTCCCCTAGTACCACTTCGATTGGGTTAGCTCTCATATCAAGCTAACCTCGGCCAGACAATCACGACGTTTATAACAAACAATAAAAAGAGTAACTATTTTTTCTCCCCGCCGAATCCTTTTCGCTTTTGCCTGCCTCTTATTAGATAACATCAATGGCGTTAGACATATTGACGCAAACAAGAGTTATTAACTAAGTGAGGCCGTTTACTACATAACTTGGTAAAACAACAATAACCGTGATGCTTGTCACGTTTCTTTGGGGTTGTAACGCAAGCGTGCTTGAAGAGAAAGGTCCGAGAGATACACAACATCTTAACAATGAACTAGCACAACTGACACTTTCTGAGGTATTGCAATATTACCGTGATTTTATCGTCACACTGGACGATAACCCTATATTAATTGGGCACTCGATGTGTTTAGAAAACTAGGTCCCTACGACCATGGTATAAATCAAAATGCAAAAAAATATAATAAATATGGAAATTACAAAATGAAACTATACCCACTCGCTTCAATTGCTATTGTCCTCGGAGTTTTCATCACCGGTTGCAGTTTCGAAGAATGTATCGATGCCATTACAACACTCGAAAGCTGCGAAGCAACAAGTGATCCCACTATTTGCGACCTCCAATCAGAAGTGGTCAAAACGGCTTTCTCTTTTCAATGTGCAATGGAGAAAGAAAAATCTGATATCTTTAGTACTCAATCCGAGGGGGCTGCCTGTTCTTGGGATTGGCAGTGCAACTATGATTCTGGTTTTCTTTGTTTGAGCGGAACTTGTAGTCATCTTCCAATTGGCGACCGATGTGACCTTCCCAGCGTTGGATACAACTCGCTCAGTGGATTTGAAAAGCAAGCTACGCTTATGGCATTGCATGTGGATTCAGAACCCACTGCTATTGACGATTTTAGTGGTGCACTATTTGCCTTACACCGGGTGGTTGATTTCGTTCTTCCGAAGTTTGGTGCAGAAAAAATTACCGACTCGATGACCCAAACCTGTGATGTTTTACCCGAACCCAGCATCAAGCAAGTTCACGCTTTGGGTACTCTGGCCAGTGCAGATTGGGTGATTGAAAACTCACAATACAGTGGGCTCTTTGAGGAAGGCAGCATACCCGCACTGATTCGTTTTTCAATTGCCAACCCTGTACTTGGCGTCAGCCTACCCAGTTTCATACCTAATCTTGAATTCATCCCTGGTATCAGCATTAAACTATTAGTGGACGGTCGTGAATCAGGTAATATTGTTGCAATGGACTCGCTCGCTGGGCAAGGACCGGATCGTAACTTTTTCCTCAAGCCCTTCTACAATGACTTCTCCCATAACGCGCCAGCAAGTGAACTTCCTGCGTCCAAAGCGCGCTACGCAAAAAATGTTATCAATCAAGAAGTCATGAAAACAGTGGGCATTCGATTTCAAGAAACTTTACATTTGATCGGCGATGACAGCATCACACCTTTTCACCGTCCCGTTCACTCGTTAGCTGAATATCGCAGGGATGGGTCTACCGTTGTGGACCCAAATAGCCCGGATTATCTAGTGTTTCGTACTACCGCTGAAATTAACGATAATTCTACTATCGTCGATTCTACTGCCGAGATTGATTTTCGAGAGAAGCTAAGCGCTATCCAAAGTGGTACACCTATTTTCGATATTTTCGCAGTTAAGGATGGGATTGAGAATAGGATTGGCTATGTCAGAATAACGAGTGTTCCCACCCCTTCTATATGGGCGGACAGACAGTTCTTTGTGCAGCACACCCGTTAATGAATTTCGACAGCGTAATGGGCAGAAAGGCGCACAACGCCATTACGTTAAAGCAAATCCAGCGCCTAAACTAGCGCCAATGATGAGTCCTAGCGTAAAAACAGGAGCATCAAATAATAGATCCATCGAGCACCTTTGGGGTGAGCAAAATTAATAGTCCATCCGTGCCTTGGGTTCCTCTTTGGAACTGAGGGGCGATTATCGCGTTTACTGAAGTAAATCGTACTCCAGTTGTTAGCATCTTCCCATTCAGCCCGGTTTATCGATTCTTGGTCTTTTTGTTCTGCCATATTTCCTCCGCAATTTAACGCCAATCGAGTCCCCCCCCCCTATAGCTGTATGATAGCTCATAAAATGCCACCAATTTAGTGTACTAGGGGCATTGCATACACCAGGCCTTCAGAATGGCATATAACAAATGTCATATCTCAATTGTCATATTGTGTTTAGAACAAGAAATTCCCTAGAATCGGTTTCCATTCTTCAAACTAGTAGAGCCGAAGAGTAAAAACGAAGCTCCATTCAACATAAGAACCAGAACCATCGCAAAAAAGGATCTTTTCATGAACATAATCTCATCTAAACGGACGAGTATCTCTGCGTTTTGGCAGTTATGCGCATTATCGCTCATTACAATATTCACCACCGCTTGTAGTCCTCCTCCCCCCACCAACGAACAAATTTTTGTCACCCCTAGTGCCGGCACTCAATTTGAATCAGATTCAGGTACGGTTATTCTCAGCAAATTAGGCTCACAAACGGTTTGTTATACCTCCGACGGCGCCAACCCAGAATATGACAGAGGTAACTGTGATGACGGAAGTACACAGAGTTATCACAATGGTATTCAGCTTAGCTGTAATATCGATGAAGTCGGTACATCTGTGTCAAAGGAAGTACGAATTGTTTTCGAATGGGAAATAGGTACAAGCACAAGGCTTGAGGCGCGCGATGCCTTGTTTTTCCTAAACTGTGATAATACTGGAACAGGTACTGACTCCGATGGGGATGGCATACCCGATGTCAATGATAATTGTCCCGACGATATAAACCCAAATCAGGACGATGAAGATGGCGATGGCGCTGGTGATATTTGTGATTTTGACCTAGACAATGACGGTCATGATGATGGCGCTGATAATTGCCCCAGTATTGCTAACTCAGGCCAAGAAGACGCAGACACCGACGGGCTCGGCGACGCGTGTGATAACGACGACGATAATGACGGAGTAGATGATGAAGATGACAACTGCCCACTTGCACCTAATAGCGGTCAACAAGATAGCGATAACGATGGAACAGGAGACGCATGTGATCCGATAACAGATACCGATGGCGACGGTCACGCAGACAATAACGATAACTGCCCAACGGTACCTAACCCTAATCAAGCCGATGAAGATGGAAATGGCGTTGGAGATGCCTGTGAAGGCCCCAACGGCACTGACAAATTCTTTCGCGACTACCTAGACCTAATATTCGGGGTAATGGATGTCATGCAATGCAAATTTAATAATTGCAACGCTCCCGATGGCTTATTTAATTGGTCGATTAATGCGAGTGATTCGTCCCTAGATTCTGGCTCCGTTAACTGGAAAGCAACCGTTGAAAGCTTTTGGAATGCGACAGCTAAAATGACACTAACGGCAAGCGACGCTACGTTAAACGGCTGCACAGGATCGGGGGCAGCCTCCGGCATACTAAATTCTAGCGCAACAGGTCCGCTAAATACCGGCTCTCCCATTGGCTTCGTGTGTGACGGACTAAGCGGACGCGTCACCATGAAACTTAGACTAACGAGTGGCAGTGTTACGGGAGGCCACTACGATGTCTACTGCAATGAAGTCAACTGTGATGCGACAGCGGTTCGGTTTAACATAATTGGCGAAGATGCCGAGGGTGAGTTGGTTTATTCAAGAGAGGTATTGGATATTGCCCTTTAGTAGCTCAATATATTTTATCATATAGGTAGATAATAAAATATAGAACGAAAACCCCCTACAGCTTTATAAGGTTGTAGGGGGGTTTTTGGATTCAGTCTCAAACCTTAGCTCAACTCTATATATGTAGTGAAACCACAGGCCCAATAAAAAACATTCACTTCGATTGAAATACTATACTGGCCAACATATTCATTGATCAATGCGTACACTCGCCAGATCCCGCTTTAGTCGGCGAACCTCTTCCGATTCTTTCTTTGAATAATCGACACCGTTAATGCTATTAAACTGCTTATCAGACAGCCTACTGAACTGACGTCGCCAGTTATATATTTGCTGAGGGCTTATTCCAAGCTCTTTAGCAACTGATGCTGTGAGGCCGTTTTCCAGCCGAATCATTATCATGCGCTTGTATGATGAATTTTTTATACAACACCTATAAAATATTGGCCTTCACAACCGGTTCTCTATTGCGAAAGAATGGTGATGGAGTATTCTTTTTACCGAACAACCCCCTTAGCATAAAGCCAAGTAGTTTTGGCATAAAGGAAAGCGGAATTTTGGGATGCGCATCTTGCGGAATTTTACCTTTGGCATACTTACCAAATGCCTTCATTTTAACAGGCCCGATAACTCTCAATTTATCTTGTTCGTTATCAAATTGCATTAGCTTAGCTGACACACCGACAAAAGGCACCTTTGGCGAAGTCAGTGTATTAGCCAGGGGCATGTTACAGCATGCTGTATGCCACCTATACGCACCTTTTTCCCGAAGTTGAACACAGCCAATGTTTTCTTTACCTTCAGTAATTTCCATATAGGCGGGATAGGTTTGAAATAGCTCGGTCCCGCCATGCTCGTCCAATATATTTTCTTCATTACCTAGGTAAGAAGCGAAACTCTGACAATCACAGCAAAGACAATGTATGCGTAAGAACGAACCATCGACAACTTTTAGCTTTCCTTTTACAGTGCCACATGTGCAACTCAAATTAATAACGTTTGACATAGTATCTCCAATTTGACGCTGGCCTCATTCACCTAATATAACGCCCGTAGATAACCGGATGGTAATGCTTGGACGAATTTATGCAAGAATTGAGCGCTAGCGTAATGAGCATAAAGGCTCACAAGCATTACCATTCCGCGTTGATCGGTTAGTTATAGAATTGCATACTCTACTGCTTTTTGTGCATGAATTCTCGTTGTATCTATAAGCTTAACTTCGGTATCGCTCTGATCCACAAGCATTCCTATTTCAGTACAGCCCAATATTACTGCTTCAGCTCCATTATTTGATAGATTTTTGATAATGCGCATATACTCTAACTTTGAATTTGAGTTGGTTACGCCTAAGCAGAGTTCATTATAGATGACATCATGAACAATTTTTCTATCTTCGAGAACCGGAACCAAAACCTCAAGGCCATACTTCTTTTTTAGCCTACCTTTATAGAAATCTTGCTCCATAGTGAATGCCGTACCAACCAAGCCCACAGTTTTAATGCCATTTTGAGCTAGGTGTTCCGCAGTGGCATCAGCAATATGAAGTATTGGAATCGCTAGTGCATCTTCAATTTGAGGCGCAATCTTGTGCATTGTGTTTGTACAAATAAGTAGAAAATCCGCTCCAGCTGATTCCACATTTTTGGCAGCCTCAATCAGTATTCTTTCGGTGCCAGACCAATCACCCTCATGCTGCAACTTTTCAATCGGTTCAAAATTCACGCTAAACATAGCAATCTTTGCTGAGTGCAAGCCTCCTAATGACTCTCTAACACCTTCATTAATCGCACGATAGTAACCTGCCGTACTTTCCCAACTCATTCCACCTAACAATCCGATTGTTTTCATGCTACTGGTTTAGTACCTTAAAATTGTAACGCCAATATCACTCTGCTTTTTCAGGTGATATCCTTGTTATAGTTTTTTTATAAGAACAAGTTGCTGCTTGGTTGCAGTATACCCTAGATCTTTATAAAACTGATGAGCTTCAATACGAAGAGAATTTGCCCTGATACGTATTTCCTTAACATGATTCGAAAGCCAGTTTTCCGCATATGCCACGAGCCCCTTACCAAGACCTTTACCTCTAGAGTTCTCAGAGACCACCAAGCTGACAATTTCACCCTTTACCCCTTCAGCTAGGCGAATATCAATTATGGCTGAAATACACCCGCAGATTACATCGTCTATTTCCACAACGAAAACATCACTACCGTTTCCTCGTAGAGCTTTAATGTTACCGCTGATATTATCGGTACTATGCTCATAGCCAAGCTGACGCATCAATTCAACCACAGCATCTAAATCCTTATCTTCGTATCTTCTATATATCAGTTTCATTGTTTTTTATGTTAACGCTTCGCTGAAACGCATCGCCTCTGTTAGCGGCGTCTTTTTCGAGCACATTGTTACGCATTAATCGCGCCTATTAATCCCAATACGCCAATTGGAAGCAACAATAGCCAACAGGCTAACAATGTAGCTTTAGGTACATCAGAGAGGTTGGAGTTTAGGAAAGGCCTAAAAGGGTCAATTTGCCCAGAATACCCGCGCAAAGAACCCAAAGGTTCACACTAAATTCTCCATATGGGCCATGGTTAAGAGCCGATCATTGATAGGATACATTTATACCCCCGTACAGTGCTACCTGTTTGTATATTTTAAGGCTCCCCATATTAGATACTCGCAAGTCCTTATCTGAGCCCCATTCCATTCTTATCCTATTCTCGCCATCGGTAATCAGAATATTCCCTGAGGAGGTTATCTCATCGTCACGCCTGAGGATTGACACTTGAGTACTTACAACCAGTGGTTGCACCACAATCATACAAGTAAGATACGGATTTCAATTTACCATTTGGAGAAACTTCTGCGTTAAGAGGTTTACTCCCACACATGTTATCGCATCCTGATAATAGGAGCAGTGATAATACAAAGATCGTTTCCATAATATAAGGCTCCAAACGCCTGTCGCAGATATGAGGCGTTGCTGCGATTGCTGCATGATGGGATTCGGTGTATTGCATACCGTCGCCGAGACTTTTTTGCTTATCCTTTGATCGTAAATACACGGTTATTTTCCATAACCAAAATATTATCGTGTAATAGAATGTAATATTTTTTTTATAGCTAATGTTCTAAATTAATTGAGGTTTTAGCGATCCAGAAACACCATTTAGTGTAATCCAAGACTTCGGGACATGGTATCGGAATGGTGTTAGTCGATAGATTCAATATTTGGTATTGCGCCGAAAAGCTCTCGACTCTGAAAGGCTTAACTAGTGGATTCTTCTTAATACAAAGAACGTTTTCACAAATAGAATTCAGAGAATATAAATCGGATAGTAGAAGTCGGATAATTTATGGTAGCAAGTAATAATTGACTATGTTTTATCACAAAAAAATGGCAACCAGCCTTAGCCGGTACCTTTCTAAAACGCTCAAATATGCCTATATAGAAATGGGTAAAAACAACAAAAAAATAGAAAACTTTGACTAAACATTGCAACCACGCTAATGAGAAGCCCTTATGTTGCCACAAACTCAATTGAGTTATTTGCGAAAATACCCCCTCTTTCTGACCTACAGAATAAAACGCATTATTTTACTACCCATATCCTACTTCTCCTTATTTACACACAGCCCACCCAGTCAATTTTTTTAACGTGCCACAAAAGTTAACGCTTGGGACTATCGATTGTCGTTCTTAGAGATACAAAAAACAGTAACAGTGACAATAAGTATCGCGACAGAACTTTCATGACAAGAATGACCCATTCGATCTGATCACAGCAGCATAATATTTCACACTCCCAAAGACAAAGGGCACCACTGATGTCTCAAACACTGCCTATAGGGTATTTTCTATTTATAGATGTTACCCGTTGGGGGCTTTTACTCACTCGGCAACTTAACTTAAACAGGACGCAGATCTTTTGATCGGTTTTAAATTTTTTCCATTTATCATTTCTAATTTAAAGGCAATAGAACTATGAACGTAAAAACAATGCAAATCATCGACCATTTCACAAGTGATGAAGATCTAAAATGCAAGATCATGGATATTATAAAAGAAAGAAAAAGACCTGGAACCAACCTAAAAGTGGAGCATATTGTAAGCAGCTTCTGTGACGACCCGGTAGACGCTGCCAATATTACCGCCAAGGTAAAAGAGATTATTCAGAAAGTTAAAAATGGTCACGATATCGGCGCCATCACCGGCTATCACGTTAGTGATTCAGCTCAGGCGCACTCCGCTCGCAACAATGCTCTTGGGCATAGAGGCGTTGTAGAAAAGATATTAGCATCGTAGCTAACACGCACGATCTTCGTGCGGTTTTCTTCGAATAACAAAAACGGGCCGTCTAGATAGTTTGGGCGGTTCCGCTTTCATTTACTATCAAGCGTTTAAGCAGGTTAAGTTGATTATGAATAATTGCCTTCCAGAAATAGACAATGGCAACGTCGTTGGTTGGTTTGAATGGCAAGCTGCCAAACAGCCTGACGCCATCGCTGTGCAATTCGACAATGAGTCAGTGAACTATGAAACACTCAAGCGTCGTGCAGATGGTGTTGCGGCTACACTAACATCAATGAACCTCCAACCCGACACACGGGTAGCGGTTTATCTTGAACCAGGCCCCATGACGGCCGTTGCTATCTTGGCTATATTAAAGGCCGGCTATGCTTACGTGCCTCTATCTACCGCATTTCCACATCAGCGCATCGCGTACATTATCAATGATGCAAAAACCGATGTAATACTCAGTCAAAACAGTCTAAGTCCATCACTAGAAGGCTTAGCGCCGCATATTATTGCGTTGGACCATGAGCATCAATGCTCCCCCATAGCAGTGCCAAAAATTGAAATACTGCCAACGCAAACGGCATATATACTCTATACCTCGGGTTCAAGTGGCAAGCCCAAAGGGGTGGAAATTTGCCACCAAAGCCTGACCTATTACCTAGGCTGGCATTGTCGCCACTTGCGCGCCAAAACCAACAATATCGATTTACCACTGACGGCCTCAATGAGCTTTGCCGCCGGTGTGACACAGTTTTATACCCCGCTAATTCTCGGGCGTACGCTGCATATTATGGGCGACGATATCGTCCACCAACCCGCACGTCTATTCGACTGGTATCAACAACACCCGCAGTTCGGGCTTTATTGTGTTCCCACCCTTTGGAACGAATTGCTCAGCTATGCCGCTCAGCGTAACCAACAAGGTGAACGCCTTCGTGGGCCTGCCTGCGTTCTATTATCAGGCGAAGCGGTCAGTGACGATTTAGTACAACGTTCTTTCGACTTCTGGCCAAATATCAATTTAATGAACTTGTACGGTCCAACGGAGGCAACGGCAAATTGTTGCGCCGCAGAGTTACGACCAGGTCAACCCGTGTCCCTAGGCGAAGCCATAGAAGGGACCGAAATTCATCTCATCACTGACCAACAACCCACGCCCCATGGCGAAGTAGGAGAACTATGTATTGCCGGTAGCGGGGTCGCCAAAGGCTACCTAAACCTGCCAGAGCTGACAAAACAGCGCTTTATCGAAAACCAGTTTGGCGTCGTAAACACCCCGTTCTTTTACACTGGCGACTTAGCCAGGTACAACGACCAAGGCGAATTGATCTACCTGGGTCGCAAAGACTTCCAGGTGAAAATTCGCGGATTTCGTATTGAATGCGGCGAAGTCGAACACCTTATCTCTCAACATACCGCCGTCAACCAAACCCTTGTCACCTGTTTAGTCGACGACGATGGCAATAAACAACTGGTGGCCTATTACAAACTGCACTTTGCCCATCACATATCGATGACAGAACTTCGCAGCTTCGTTGCTGAACGACTACCTGACTACATGACGCCGACCGCATTTGTTGCGCTGGATAGTTTTCCCAAACTCAGCAACGGCAAAGTAGACCGCCAACAATTACCTCGCCCCGGCCATGCTCGACCAGTACTCGATAACAAAGTCATTGCGCCAACTAATATGATACAGCAACAGGTACTGCAAATATGGCAACACCAGCTGAAGCTTGAAGGTTTAGGTATTGAAGACAATTTTTTGCACCTGGGAGGAGACTCGCTTAAGGCCGCCACTATTTTGCAGCAGCTGAAAGAACGTTTCCAGGTTGAACTCTCATACCGGCAGTTTTTTAAACACCCCACCCCTGCCGCACTAGCCGATGCGATTGTCAATCAGAAAAAACTCGGCCAATCGGCCGGCAACAGGGGCATTTCCGCTCTGGCCGAGCAAGCCGTTTACCCACTCAGCCGCAATCAACAAAGCCTTTGGTTACTGTGTCAGACTCAGCCCAACCTGACAGCCTACAACATGCAATTTTCATTGAGGCTAAGCGGGCAAGCGAACCTCTCAGCCATTCGCTGTGCCATCGAAAACCTATTGCAACAACACAGCACGTTGCGCTCAGTTATTCGCGAGCAACAAGGTGAACCGGTTATTCAAATTCAACCCTTGGGCACAGTGAATATCGAAACCATCAACTTGCAGCACCTGCCCAGCACATCGGCCATGGCACAGGTCCGTCGATTGGCGGATGAGCAAAGTCAGCGCCCTTTTTCACTGGAAAAAGGGCCTTTATACCATTTCCAACTCTTTCAGCTGCCCGACGAACGTTGCTGGCTATTCACCACCGTTCATCATATTGTGTTCGATGGCCGCTCTATTAATATCTTTTGCCAGGAATTTACCCGTCACTATAAAAATTATCTGAATGGTCAAAGTTCGACAGCGCAACCAGCGCTGCAGTACCACGACTACAGCGCATGGCAAGCACAACAATTAAGCGACGCCGCATCAGAAAAACTGACAACCTACTGGCAAAACACCCTAGACGATTGTACCCAACGGCTCGACTTTCCCATCGATTTTGTTCGCCCCCCGATTCGTTCGTATCAGGGCGCGGTACATAAACAACTGATCGATACCGGCTTAAAACAACGCTTGATTCAGTTTTGCCAAAATGAACAAGTAACGCCGTTTATGACCCTATTAACGGCGTTTAAGGTGTTGTTGTATCGCCACACGCGGCAACAGGACACCTTGGTCGGTTGCCCTATGGACAATCGTTATTTAACCGACGCAGAGGACTTGATCGGTTTTTTTGCCACCCCTGTGGTTATACGTAGCCAAGTACAAGGCGAGCAAAGCTTTCGCCAACTGTTGGCCCAAATCAAACAAAACAGTATCAGTGCTTTCGAACATAGCCTCATGCCTTTCGACAAACTGGTCGAAATAGTGAAGCCCGAGCGCAACCTCAGTCACACCCCACTGTTCCAGGTAATGTTTGGCTACCACACACCATTAAACAAAAGTTCACTCACGTCGGATCTTAAACTGGATGCGGTAGAAGAAGCCAATAACGCAGCCAAATGCGATTTTGTTTTTGACGCCCACGATATGGGAGACAGCATTGAACTTCGCCTAAGCTACAGTACCCAGCTGTTTACCCGCGCCACAATGAAACGCCTGACCGAGCGATTTATCCGCTTGTTAAACGCCGCGATAGAGAAGCCAGATCACACGCTGGTCAGTTACCCTCTGCAAAGCGCTGAAGAACGTCGAAAAATTATGGAGACGTGGAACGAGACTCAATTTAACAACCGACGTATGCACCCTCTGCATCAGCTGTTCGAACAACAGACAACGGTGTGCACTGAACAGCCTGCCGTTATTTTCGGTCGCGAACAACTGACTTACGGTGAATTGAATCGCCGTGCCAATCAATTGAGCCGCTACCTGATCGAACAGGGCATCAAACGCCAAGATAAGGTCGGGGTCTGCATGTCGATATCGACAGACACCATTGTCGCACTATTGGCCATTCTAAAAATGGGAGCGACCTATGTTCCCCTCGACCCGTATTACCCCAAGGATCGCATCGATTTTATCGTCCGAGACTGCAATTTAACACTGATTGTCAGCCAGCGTCATTTGCTCGTCCAGCTCAGTCACTATGCGGTAAACATCCTTGCCGTTGACGACCAGCGCGACGCAATTCAACAGCAATGTGACACCAATTTAGACACTAGCCCCCCCACCGCCGACGAGTTGATGTATCTGATGTACACCTCCGGCTCTACCGGTAAACCCAAAGGCGTCATGGTGCCGCATCAAGGTGTCAGCAATTACGTTTTGTGGATGCAGCAGCGCTTTCCACTGACCAGCGATGATAAAGTATTAAACAAAACCACCATCAACTTTGACATCTCGATTTGGGAGATCTTTCTACCGCTGATTAGTGGCGCTCAACTGGTGCTCGGGAAAAAAGAAGATCTTCATGCGCCAGAGAGTCTCGCCGCGCTGATCCAGCAACAACACATCACCCAGATTCAGCTCGTCCCGTCGGCACTCCAGTCGTTCATCGATGCAGACCAACTGCCCGCATGCCGCTCATTAAAACGAATATTCGCTGGTGGCGAAGCCTTATCACTGTCCCTGCAGCAGGCCGTATTCAGAACCTTTAACGGTGAACTGCATAACCTATACGGGCCAACGGAAGCCTCCATCTACGCCTGCCACTGGCAATGCCGTCGCAACGAAACGCAGCGCTCAGTGCCCATCGGCCGTCCTATTCAGAATGCCAAAGTCTATATCCTGGATGAGCACATGCAACCCGCGGCCATTGGCCTCACTGGCGAGATTTACATCGGCGGCCCCGTATTAGCCCTGGGGTATTTAAACCGACCAACGGTCAACGCCGAGAAATTCATTTCCGACCCGTGGTCGCAAACACCCGGCGCCATGCTCTTTCGCACCGGTGATTTAGCGCGTTATTTGGACGACGGTAATATCGAGATCATTGGCCGATCAGACCGCCAAGTCAAAGTGCGTGGATACCGCATTGAACTGGGCGAGGTGGAGCATATTCTCACCGGCCACCCCGATGTTAACCACGCCGTGGTCATCGTTCGAGAAGACCAAGTGGGCGATGTTCGCCTAGTGGCCTATCTGCTCTACGGTCATCAACAAAGCCCAGAAAACAGCGCGCTGCGCCAGTACCTCAAACAAAAACTTCCCGACTACATGATTCCAGCTGCCTTTGTCACTCTGGACACCATTCCACTGCTGCCAAACAATAAGGTCGACCTCAAGGCGCTGCCCAAACCGCAATATAAAAAGTCCCTCAACTCCGGCTTGGTGGGTAATTACACCAACACCTTGGAGCAGTCGCTTGCCCGCATCTGGGAGACCGTACTGGAGAGCAAAAAATTCGGCCCAGAAGACAGCTTTTTCGATGTCGGTGGTCATTCACTGCTCATTGCTAAAATACGACAACTGATCCAACTGCAACTGGATTTGGATGTTTCCAATATCGAGCTTTTTCAGTACCCCAGTATCCGCAGTTTGGCACGGCGGTTGGCAGAAAAAACAAATACAACCGATACAGATCCGGCGCCCAGCGACACCGTGTCAGAAATGGCTCGGCGGGCTCAGATGCGCAGAAGAAATTCAAATCAAAACCACATTACCCATTGAGGAATACCACCACCATGACAACCAAAAAAGAAGAAATAAACCCAGAAATCCCCATCGCGATTATTGGCATGGATTGTCGTATGCCTGGCGCTGCGAATGTAGAAGAGTTTTGGCAAAATCTGGTAAATGGTGTCGACTCGGTGTCCACGTTTAACGACGAAGAATTGCGCGAAGCCAATGTGAAAGCTGAGCACATTCAATCGCCCAACTACGTAAAGTCTCGCGGCATCATCGGCAACGCCGATCACTTTGACGCGACCTTTTTCGGAATCACCCCACGTGATGCAGAATTGTTAGATCCACAGCACAGGGTTTTTCTTGAATGCGCGTGGCACGCGTTGGAAGACGGGGGTTACGCTGCGGATAAACACAAAGATCGCGTCGGCGTTTATGGCGGTGTTGGCACCAATTGGCATTTGAGCCAGGTAGACAATCATCCTCATGCAAGCAAACACGCCAGCGGCGCGTCTATCGTGATCGCCAACGACAAAGACTATCTCACCACGCGGGTCTCCCACAAACTCAACTTAACAGGCCCCAGTATCAACGTCCAGTGCGCCTGTTCCACCTCGCTCGTCGCCACAATTTTGGGCATGAACAGCTTGCGCAGTTACCAGTGCGATATGGTATTGGCCGGTGGCGCCACCATCGAAATCCCCGAGAAAAAGGGCTATCTCTACCAAGAAGGCGGCATGGAATCCCCCGATGGCCGCTGTCGCCCCTTCGACAGTCAGGCGAAGGGGACTGTATTCAGTCGCGGCGCCGGCGTGGTGCTACTCAAGCGCCTGGACGACGCGATTCGCGATCATGACCATATTTATTGCGTTATCCGCGACGGCGCCATCAACAACGACGGCAGTATGAAGGCTGGATTTACCGCACCGGGTGTACAAGGCCAGGTGGCAGTGGCGATTGAAGCACTGGAGATGGCAGGAATATCCCCTGAAAGCTTGGACTTTGTCGAAGCCCACGGCACCGCCACCGCGCTGGGCGACCCTATCGAAGTCTCTTCCCTGTCGCAGACCTTTGCAAATTACACCCAGAATAAGCAGTTTTGCGCCTTGGGCTCCGTGAAGGGCAACATTGGCCATACCGATGTTGCTTCCGGCGCAGCCGGACTCATCAAATGCGCGCTCGCATTGGAGCATCGCTGCTTACCGGCCTCGCTCAATTATGATACGCCCAACCCGGCCATTGATTTTGGCAACAGTCCCTTTTATGTCAATACCCAACTAAAACCGCTTAAAAATACTAAACGCCCCCTGCGCGGGCTAATTAATTCCTTCGGGGTTGGCGGCACTAACGCCTGCCTGATTCTGGAAGAACCTCCACGCGTTTCACAAGACAGACCCTGCCGCGAGCATAACGTCTTGGTGTTATCTGCAAAAACCGAAACGGCACTCGATACGCTGACAAACAATATCAAACAGCACCTGGAACACAACCCCACACTGAACTTAGATGACCTCGCCTACACCTATCAAGTCGGTCGCAAAAACCTGCTTCAGCGTCGGGCCATTCCCTTTGTAGACCGCGACGATCTGCTCGCACGCCTGGACGGTCAGGTGGCAAAAGGCGTGGTTAACCACAAATGCAATAACAGCGATGTACCCGTGGTATTTATGTTTCCCGGTCAGGGCAATCAATACCTAGGCATGGGCAAGGACTTGTATCAAACAGAAGCTGTTTTTCGCCAGGTGGTGGATCAGTGCTGTGAGATATTAACGCCCTTACTGGACGAGGATCTGCGAGACATCATCTTCGCCGACACCGCCTCACAGGCGCAAGCGCTAAGCAAAATAAACGAAACTCGGATCACCCAACCTGCCCTGTTTGTGATCAGTTATGCCCAGGCGCAGTTATGGATGTCATGGGGCGTTACACCTCAAGCCATGATAGGCCACAGTGTCGGTGAATATGTAGCCGCCTGCCTCGCCGGAGTATTTTCGTTGGAAGACGCGCTCAAGGTTATCGCGCGCCGAAGTACACTGATCCAAGCCTTGCCTGGGGGCGATATGCTGGCGGTCTTGTGCTCGGAAGAAAAAGTAAAACACTACCTACCTGCCACAATTGAGGTGGCCACCATTAACACACCCGAGCTGGTCGTGGTGTCTGGCCCCACAGGCGAAATCAAGTGTCTAATTGACACCCTTCAAGCGCAGAATATTTTCTGTAAGAAGCTAGATACCTCTCACGCCTTCCACTCAGCCATGATGGATCAGGCACTGCCTGAATTTAGTGAATTTTTTGTCGGTATCAAACTCAACCCCCCTTCCCTGCCCATTGTCTCTACCGTTAGCGGCCAATGGCTGAGCGACAAGCAAGCCTGCGACCCAAGCTACTGGGTACAGCACGTGCGCCGTACTGTTCGTTTTGCCGATGCCGCCGCGGTACTTCTGGCAGAGGAAACGCCCTCTATATTCCTTGAGTCCGGCCCTGGTCATTCGCTGGAGTCAGCGGTGAAAGCCCAACTGACAAGTGCATCGGTGCATGCCGTTGTCGGTTCTATGCGCGCAGGCAAAGACGATGGAAGCGATATGGAGCAACAGATGCTTGCCGCAGGCCGTCTTTGGGCCGCAGGTCATGCGCCAAGCTGGGACAAGCTCTATGGAGAACAGCGCCCCTACCGTCAATCTCTGCCCCTCTACCCCTTTGAACGCCAAAAATACGCACTGGACTTTTCAAAGAACCGAACGCTCAGCGTAGAAAAAGACAAACAGAAAATCAACGACCGTGGCCAGTGGTTTACCGTGCCCTCCTGGAAGCGGACACCCGCAGCCACCTTGCTGCAAGGCCCCCACTCTGACAGCGAGCAAAATGCTTTACACTGGCTGGTTTTTATCGACGGTACAGGCCTAGGTAACGAAATTTGCGATCAACTCACTCGCCAAGGTAAAACGGTCATCACCGTCACCCCAGGCGACAGCTTCAATCAAGTCAGCAACGCCGCGTTCAAGCTTCGCCCTGAGGTCAAGGAGGATTACGAACAATTACTGAGCCAGCTCAAAACGCAAAACATCAAACCCACCCGAGTACTGCACTTATGGAATGTAGGAGCAGTACAGGGTGAGACTTCCAGTTTTTACGGCCCGCTGTATATTGAGCAAGCGTTCATTAAATACAATCTGCTCACCGACCTGCGTTTGCTGGTAGCCGCCAATGGTGTCTACAGCATCAACGGTGAAGCCGTAGAAAGCCCGGCCAAAGCACTGGCTATCGGCCCATGTCGCGCCATTGGCAAGGAATTCCCTATCGTTCAGGCACGCTTTGTCGACGTCGACCTACCCAACCAAGAAGCGCAACGTCAACAACTGGGCACCCTGCTAATCAACGAAATCCAACTGCGATCAGAGGAAACGGTCACCGCCTACCGAGCGGGCTATCGTTGGAGCGAATCGTTTGAATCCGTATACCTGGACGCCGTTGAAGGGCTCTCACGTATCAAGCCCAATGGCGTCTACCTGATTACCGGCGGCCTCGGTGGTCTGGGCCTCTACTTCGCCCAATGCATTAGTGAGCGCATGCCGGTCAAACTTGTACTGACCTATCGCACCCCCTTGCCCCCACGTGAACAGTGGCCGCAATGCCTGGAAGACAGTAATAGCAAAAGCACCAGTAACAGCACCCGCGACAAGATCCGCAGCATACTGGCACTGGAGCAACAGGGCGCTATGGTCATGCTCGCCCAAGCAGACAATACCGACGAAGCGGCCATGGCCGAGGTGAAAGCCAATGCCGAGCGGAAATTCGGCCAGATCAACGGTATTATCCACTCGGCTGGAATGGCCGGTGGCGGTATTATTTCGCTCAAAACAGATGCAATGGCCGACGATGTACTGAGCCCCAAAGTCAAAGGCACATTGCTACTGGACCAACTGTTCCAGGACAGCGAGCTCGATTTCATGATCCTGTTTTCGTCTATCACCGCTATTCTCGGTGAAGCTGGCCGGGTGGATTACTGTGCGGCCAACAGCTTCCTGGATGCATTTGCACACTACCGAAACCAGCGCCAGCCAGGCTCTACCCAATCGCTGAACTGGGGCGCCTGGGGCGAAATTGGCATGGCCGCTCGCTGGGAAGAAACGAAAGCCAGTCGATCTGCCACACAGGGCAAAGCAAAACGCGCCAAACATGGCAGCTTTCTGCAACTGATCAGTAAAACCCAAACCGAAGAAGTCTATGACGTTTTGCTAGACCCCGAGATGGATTGGCCCATCAGTGATCACTTTGTACTGGGTCAACCTACCCTGGTGGGTACGACCTTTATAGAATTAGCGTACCAGTTTTCCGACTTGAAACGCCCTACTGACTCACAAGTCTGCCTCAACAACGTTTTCCTTACATCGCCGTTGATGTTCGAAAACGGCGTCGCCAAGCGTATACGCCTGTATGCAAACGGCATCGACGGCATGTATAACCTGAGCTTCAAGAGCCAGGCCGCTGATCGCAATGAAGAGAAAGACATCTGGCATGAGCATATGAGAGCAGAGGTGCAAACCGACCTCGCGAACAACGCTCAGCAGGTGGATGTCGACGCGCTGGCAGAGTCGCTGAAAAACAATGTAGACAAACGGCCATTTTTCACCCAGGTATTCAATGGCGAGACCCTGGTATTAGAGTTGGGTGAGCGCTGGCAAAACCTGCAATACGTGTGTGTCGGCGAGAATGAATGGCTGGCACAACTGAACCTGGGTGAGCACTTTGAGGACGACTTGCAAGATTACAGTTTTCACCCCGCCATGACAGATGTCGCTATGGCCGCCGCATTACCACTGATCAGCGACGCCCCCTACTTGCCCTTCAGCTATAAAGAAGTTCGACTGATGGCCCCTTTTAGCCGAACGATGTGGAGCCATATTCGCCTCAACGGCAATTTCAAGGCAGGTAAGGACATGGTCTCCTTCGATATCACCCTTATGGACTTGCAGGGGCATGAGTTGATGAGCGTGGAGAAATATAGCCTCAAAAAAGTAACACAAATGCCGAGCCCAACGAAGGCGCAAAGCAAGACCGAAATCGACACCGAAAACAACATAGAAAACAACACCCCAAACAACGCAGAAACACCAAGCGCTTTCAGTCTGTCCGATGACATTCTGCCAGAAGAAGGCTTTGATGCCTTCTCACGTATACTAGCCACCCCTTCACTACCCCAGGTGGTAATCGCGACCCGCAATCTTCACGACCTGATCGACGAAGCCAAGCCCAAAGTCACAAAAGAAAAAGACCAAACCGAGGATGGCGAAGCACAAACAAGCGGCTACGCACGCCCCTCACTGTCGACCACTTACGCGGCCCCGGAAAACGAGATCGAAAAAGCGATTGCGGAGGTTTGGCAAGGTATTCTGGGCATTGACGATATCGGCATCGACGATGACTTTATGGAGCTCGGCGGTAACTCGCTGCTCGGCGTGCAAACGGTCGCCAATACCATCGACACCTTCCAGGTCGAGCTCTCCATTGAGCACTACTTCCAAACCCCCACCATTCGCGCCGCTGCCGAGGCGGTACTGGAGCAACTGGTGGCCCTAACCGACGATGAAGACTTTGAGGGTCTGATGGCCGAGCTGGAGGACGAATAAAGTGACTGATGTAAAAGAACGCTTAGCGGGCCTATCCGCCGAACAACGCTCACGCCTGGTTCAAGGCCTGAGTAAACGTCGCGGCACAACGGCGCCGGCAAAAACCAAAAAGGTTATCCCCACTGCCGATAACTTCTGCTGTGGCTTGGCAACTCCCGGTAACTTTAACGGCATTACGTTTCAGCCCTTAGAGATTACACCTCCCGGCCCCGGCCAAGTGCGTATCCGAGCTCGGGCGGTCAGCCTCAACTTCCGCGACCTGATGATCGCCATGCACATGTACCCGGCGGCGCCGGGAGTGCCCTCAATTATGGGCTCCGACTACGCAGGAGAAGTGACGGCCTGTGGTGAAGGCGTGAGCCAATTCAAGCCTGGCGACCGAGTCATGGCCCTGTCCGCTGGGGACCTAAACCCTTCGGGCGGCATTATTGATAATCGTCACTTCTGCGCCGAAACCAACCTCTCCTCCCACCAAGTGGTGCCGATATCAGACAACATCAGCTTCGAAGAGGCCGCAGGCATACCCACGGTATTCTTGACCAGCTTTTACGCCTTGCACCACTTAGCACGCCTTAAAGCAGGCGAGCGAGTGCTGATCCATACCGCCACGGGCGGGGTGGGCCTGGCGGCGATGCAAATCGCCCATTGGAAGGGCGCTGAAATTTACACCACCGCGGGCTCCGAAACCAAACGTAGTTTTCTACAAGCACAGGGCATCAAGCAGCCCATGAATTCCCGCACCACTGATTTTGCCAAACAAATATTGACGCAAACTCAGGGGGAAGGCGTGGATGTTATCCTAAACACCCTGTCTGGCGAGGCGGTGCAAAAAGGACTGGAGGTTCTCAGTATGTTTGGCCGCTTTTTACAAATCGGTAAACACGACGTGTCTAACAACAACGCGCTCGACCTAGCCCCCTTTGTTAAAGGCTTGAGTTTTTCCGTTATTGATTTATCGCTGTTCGCCCTGCACCCGGACAGGTTACAAACCTTAATGCTAGAGCTGAGCAACCATTTTCGCGACGGCCATCTCAAGCCCATCCACCACACCACCTATCCGGTAAGCAAACTGGGCGAGGCCTTGACCTTTATGTCTCACTCCAAACACATCGGCAAAATCGTGCTCAATTTCGATCAGAGGTCATCATGACAAACACGCTCGAAAAACGCCTGTCCGGTCTGTCACCAGAGCAGATCAAGGCCCTGGTCAACAAACGCAAAAAACCAGCGAAAAATGCAAAAACAGCCGTGAAGCGGGAGAACAGGTACCCAGGACAGGACTACCCGCTCTCAAGCGCCGAAGAGCGGCTGTGGTTTCTCAGCCGCTTGGCCCCCGATACCAAGGCCTTTAATAACCCGGGCGCAATCCGCGCCCAGACAGACACGCCTCTGGAGCGCGAGTATGTGGAGCGGGCACTGCAACAGGTGGGGCTACGCCATGAGATTCTTCGCACCAGCTATCATAGCCACCATGGCAAAGCCGTGCGACGCCTCCATGACGCCCCTCGGGTAGAGAGTCATTGGCAGGATATACGCCATCTGCCAGAGGCTGAGAAAGAACAGCGCGCCACCGATATCGCTATCGCCGAAGGTCGCAGGCACTTCGACCTCGCCTCTGGGCCGCTACTGGTATTAACCGTTGTCCACATACGTGAGGGCGACTATATGCTATTGAACACGTCGCATCACATTATCTCCGACGGCTGGTCACAAGTGATATTTTCCACGGAGTTAACGAGTGCCTATGACCGATTAAAAAGTGACACGGCCGTCGAGCCCCCGCCACCAGCTTTTCAATACAGCGACTATGTCGACTGGGAGCAGCGCTGGCTCAACAGCGAGCACTATCGCAAGCTGTTGAGCTATTGGACAGACCAATTAGCCAACCTGCCCCCGGCCCCCGTTTTACCTACTGACGCCCCGCGTCCAGCACGGCTCTCGTATCAGGGAGCGTCGATGGAATACCCCTTGCCAACCAGCCTGGCGCAGGGCCTGCGCAGTTTCGCCAAGCAGCATCGCTTTAGTGTTTTCCAACTGCTCATCGCCGCCCTTAGCTTACTGCTATACCGCTATAGCGGCCAACGAGACATATTGCTTGGCACCTCTGTGGCGAACCGTAACAAATCAGAATTTCAACAAGTTATGGGGCTATTGCTCAATACCTTGGTTATCCGCAGTCAGGTTGATGGCAAACAATGCTTGAATGATTACCTGAGCCAAATGCGCGGAGTCTGTCAACAAGCCCTGACTCACCAAGAAATGCCCTTTGAGAAACTGGTGACCGAACTCAACCTGCCACGTCACCTCAATAGCCACCCTATTTTCCAGGTCATGTTGGTTTATCAAAACGTACCGGCCCAGTACGAAGTACCGGGTATGTGTTGCACGCCCTGCAAAGTCGATTACCAGACCGCTAAATTCGACATAAACTTATGGGTGGACGAACAGGACGATGAGCTGAAACTCACGCTCTATTACGATAGCGCTTTGTTCCAGCCATCAACCGTCAAACGGTTCCTGAGCCACTACCACGCCATGCTGGAAAATATCGTACAGCGACCGCACACTGAAATTGATCAGCTGCCCTACATGCCCGCAAGCGAACTTGACTTTGTTTTAAGCCGGCAAACGCCAACACATTCAGTGCTCAGCGATGAAATAAGTTTTCAACAACGCTTCGAAAAACAAGCCTTAATTGCGCCGAATAACATTGCAGTTGATGACCTGGATAGGCGTTTCAGCTACGGCGAACTCAACGCCGAAGCGAATCGCCTGGCACATTATTTACGCCGCCAATTGTCCGCAGAGCAACCGTCTTCAAAACAGCAGCCTCCAAAACAAGGCAGTCAACACGACACAGAGCGCCCCATCGCTCTACTGGTAAACCGTGATCGGCGTATGATTCTTGCTATGATGGGCATTCTCAAATCCGGTGCAGCCTACCTGCCACTTGACGCCGCTATGCCCGCCGAACGATTGGCGATGATCATTGAGGACGCCAACCCCATCGGTATTATTACCGAGCAAAAGTTCGCGACCACTGCCAGCACTCTGGGCATTAAAGTGATCGATTTGGATCGCGATCAACGCGCCATCAAGGAGGAAAGTGACCGCAATCTAGAGCCCAGCACACGTCCAGAGCAAATGGCCTACCTTATTTACACCTCCGGCACCAGTGGCACTCCCAAGGGTGTGTGCGTTGAACAACGCAACCTGCTCAATTACTGCGATGCCATCTGGCCCACGATGAACGCCAGTAGTAATGACCGCTTCGCCACTGTTTCTTCCATGGCCGCCGACTTGGGCAACACAATGATCTTCCCGCCCCTGGCCAACGGCGCCTGTGTTGTGGTCGTCAGTGATGCACTGATCACCGATGCGGATCGCCTAGCACAATCCTTTACCCGTCAGCCCATCGACTACCTGAAGATTGTGCCGGCTCACTTGCATGCACTGCTTAGCGGCGCTCACCCAGACAATGTCTTGCCACGTAAATGCCTCATTGTCGGGGGCGATCGCTGCCCAGCAACACTGATACAAAAAGTCCATTCACTCTCGCCGAACCTGCGTATCATCAACCATTACGGACCGTCGGAAGTGACGATTGGCGCACTGACCCACGAGGTGATACCAAGCGCGCAATACCAAGAAAGCATTCCTATCGGTCGGCCTTTACCAGGTTGCCAAGTATACGTTCTCGATCAACAACGCTGCCCCAAACCGCCGGGTGTCTGCGGTGAAATTTATCTGGGCGGCGCACAAGTAGCCCGTGGTTACCTCAACCCAACATCCCCGGATCAGAATCGCTTTATCGCCAACCCTTTCAAAGCAGGCGAACGTCTCTACCAAACCGGTGACCGAGGTAAAGTGCTGGCGGACGGCAATATAGTCTTTAGCGGACGTATGGATCGCCAATTCAAGGTGCGCGGTTACCGAGTGGAGCCCATCGATATCGAACAGACCCTCATCCGCCAACCCAACATCGAGCAAGCCGCTGTGCTAGCCCCAAGCGAAGACCAACAACAGCTAATCGCATACGTGCAGGTCGCCAAGGATGCCACGATCGATAGCGATTCCATCAAGCAACAACTACGCCTGCAACTGCCAAGTTACATGATTCCCCACGCCATCATCACCCGCACTACGCTACCAATTACCGCCAACGGCAAAATCGATTTTAAGGCGCTGGCCAAGAGCAATGTCGTCGCACTGGGCAAAAGCGAACACACCCCTCGCGACCCGGTAGAGCTGGCGCTGATGTTGATATGGCAAGATTTACTCAACAGTCACCACTTCGGTATCGACGATAACTTCTTCGAAATTGGCGGTCACTCCTTGCTCGCCGTCGAACTGGTCGCCCGTGTTAACAGCCGCTTCGAACAGTCTCTGCCATTGAGTTGTCTATTTGAATACGGCACCATAAAACAACTCGCTGGGCGCATTCAAACAGAACAAGCCCCTCTGCCCGAGTCGCCACTGGTAGAGATCCAGGCAAAGGGCGAAAAAACACCCCTCTACTTCATCCATCCCGCCGGTGGCAATGTATTGTGTTACTACACTCTGGCACAGGAACTGGCTGACCTGCATCCGTTTTTTGGTCTACAGGCACGGTTTGACAGTAGCGCCTCCAAACGCAATCTCAACAACACTCTCACGGATATGGCACAAGTCTACCTGGACAAGATTACGACAAGCACCTCCGGTCAGCCAACGCTTATCGGCGGTTGGTCCATGGGGGCTCTGGTGGCGTTTGAAGTAGCGCAACTTTGCCAAAAATCAGGCCAAAATCTCCCGGTTATCGCCATCTTGGATCAAGCAGCACCGGAGGTAGAGACAAGTCAGAGCGGCTCACAAGACGAAGCGGATCGACTCGCCTTTTTCGCCGCCAAAGTCTCCCTGCTGGTTGGGCAGGATCTTGGTCTACTTGCCGATACACTGCGAAACACTTCCCCGTTAGCGCAGGCCGCACTGTTTTTGGAAAAGTTCAAGGCACATGCCTTGGCACCAGAGCACACCCGACCAGAGGAGTTTCAAGGCTTTTTGCAGATGATGCTGCACCACAATCAGATGAGTGAAAACTACCGCCCCGATGTGTACGAAGGAAAAATCGTCGTTTTTCGTGCCGAGCAAGCGCTGCAGATCGATCCCCAGAGCGCAATCAATGCATCAGCCCATCAACACCGCCCCCAGGACTTGGGCTGGCAGCGCTATAGCGCTCAGCCCGTGGAGGTCATCTCGGTACCGGGCAACCATGTCACCATGATGACAACTCCCCATGTGCAAACCCTGGCACAACGACTGAAACGCTATTTAAAGGAAAACCCATGAACGCCAATTTGCAGCAAATGTACCATTACATCTATGGCAACTGGTTCACGATGATCTGCCACGTATATGCCGAGCTGGACATTGCAGGTTTACTCCAAGAAAACAGTAAAACCAGCGACCAATTGGCAGAACAAAGTAAAACCGACCCCGGTGCCTTACAACGTTTTTTGCGTTGTGCCGGTGCGCTGGGCTTACACCAAACAGAACCAGAAAGTGGCAAACTTAGCCTGAGCGAACTCGGTCGCCTGTTATGCGACTCATCGCCTCACAGCCTGCGCGCAGCGGCTCGACTCAACGGCGCCTCCTATCGTTATCAGCCTTGGGGCGAGCTACTGCATTACCTCAAAACCGGAAGTGGCGAAGGCCTTTCCCCAACTTGGGAGCATGGATCCCTCGATTACTTGCAAGACAAACCTGAACAGTTGCAAGTGTTTGAGCAAGCCATGCACAATCTAGGTAAAGCCACTTATCATTCGACAAACGAAAACGATATCATCGCTCAGCACTATGACTTCGGTTCGAGCAGTCGCATACTGGATATCGGATGCGGTAGCGATGCGCTGCTGCACGCAATTCTGAGGCAGCATCAATACCTGCACGGCACTATGTTTGATTTGCAACAAGTATTAAGTAACGTCAACCTTCCCACTGAAGGTCAAGCCCTGGCGGGTCGCCTGGACAAAATTGCTGGCGATTTTTATCAGTCGGTACCGCAAGGGTATGACGCTTACATAATGAAAAACGTGATTCACAACCACCCCGAAGATCGCTGCAAAACAATTCTTAGCCGTATACGCCAGGCCATGCTGGCAAGCGACAAGCCCAACAATAAAAGACTGATTCTGTTTGAACTGGTGATACAAGACAACAGCAAAAATAATGTGATTGCAAAATTGATGGATATGAATCTTAATTTATTAGTGGGCGGGGTAGAACGAACTTACGACGACTTTGAAAAACTGCTTGGCAGCGCCGGCTTTCGCTTGTCAACGATGGTAGATCTACCTGGTCTGGAAAGAAAAGCACTCACCGCGTTTTTAGAAACATAAAGTCGCTGCACACACTTGTGTTCGTTTCTTGCAGTGGTGTTCGATCAAACTGGACTCGCCATAACCTAGCGGATGCCAGTACAACATGGTGCCTAATTTCGTCTTAATTAAAGGCGTTGGTGGTGCCATCTTGATCTTCAGAGGATCGATCAATCAGGGTCTTCTTGCCTTCTATGCTCGGGTAAACACAAAGGCAAGACAATGTACTTAAAGAAACCCAATAGCACTAAAAACAAGCCTAAGGGCATAACGATCGTACTCATGACTCGAAACATCAAATATTTGGCTCGGTAGCTAATCATCGATTCAACTTTATGAGGCAAATCCTTAAGCATGGCTTCCATATGACCAATATCGTACTTCACGCGCGTTTTATAGTCCCCATGTCGACTATTGCTGCTCAGCGATTGATGCATGTTGGTAAGGTTATTACGATTCACACTACGTAGATCCTTATACAGGGTATCACTGATTAATGCAGCCCCATGAATACTGTAGGGAAGTAGTAAATGCACCATAACAAACAGCAACAAACTCAATTCTGTAATACGTTTTAGCGCCGTGTGTATGCGTGGATTAATCAACGAACCAAAGGAATACAACGAAAATAAGAAAAGGCTAACTAGGCTGATCATGCCGATTGTTGGCGCAATAAATTCGCTCAATTCCGAAAACCAGCGTAGAAACGTTGTAGCACTTAAAGATGTAAACACAACTTCGAAGGTTCTATCAGTAACGTGTGACAAGGGTGCCAATGCTTGGCCAACTTCAACATTCGCTTGCACAATAAATGATATGCCCATATCTCCCGATTGCAATACATAGAGCAAGCTGCGGATCTCAGCGAGTTGCAACAGTTGCTTTTCATCTTCCTGAGCAAGCCCCTTAAGGTATGCCTCGTTCTGGTGAATTAAGCTGTCTTGGCTAAATAGATTTTTAAACACCTGCGACACCAAAGGGTTCATCGTTGCTATCAGTAAACCCGCGCAAAATATGGCCACTGTCAGTGATGCATAGTTTCTCTGTTTTTTACGCTCCACTGCACTACACCTCTTTATCCGGCTGACAGAAGAGCCTATCAAATGCTTGTTGATCACCGACAAATCGATCCATATCTACGGAGCTGTCTATGCCAACAACACGTCCACTCTGCGAGTATTGCCAGAGCTGCCAATCAGACCGTGAATGGGGGGGCTGTGGTTTCGTCGAATAATCCGCCAACCAAAACGGATAGGCATTAAATTTACTACCAATATACGTATCCCAAAAGCTTGCATAGCTATAAATCATGGGTTTACAGCCGATCTCCTTCTCGACATATTCCAACCAAAGCCTTAGATTTCTGGCGATCGATTGCGGTTTAAAACCCTTGCTGATTTCGATATCGACCACTGGACGCAACGCCAATTTGTAGTCTCGTATGGTATGAAGGTAATTCTTCGCCTGTTTAATTGGATCGTCATTTGGTTCAAAAAAGTGATAGGCACCGTGAGGCGTATTTTGCGCCCCTAGTGCTTGAGCATTCACATTAAAGCGAGGATCTTGGTAGGTAATACCATCGGTTGCCTTAAGGTAAACAAAGTCTACGTGCGTTGCTGTAGTCGACCAATCAATCTTGCCCTGGTAAAAAGAAACATCGATACCGATTTTTTTTATTGACGCATTGTCCTGAACGACACCGCCCTTTTCCTGAATATCGTTAACACCTAACAATGGAACGCTTGCCAGTGAATGATCAACAATAGGCCGAAATAACACGATAAAAAGTAACAACAGGAGAAAAATGTGTGCTTCTTCCAAATCAGCAATAAAACGATGAACAATAGATTGCTTATTTTCCTTGCGCCCTATCCTATGCTTAGTCCGATCAGAGAGCGGATCCATGCCAGATTCCTTATTATTTAAATTGCTAAAATAGTAGTCCGGTTAACGGTTACTTCATGCCATTGGGGCGTAAAGCGAATATTTATTTGCGGATTTTGGCTTTGTCTTTACCCTGGTATCTTCGCAATGGTAATGACATATAGCCTTTGCTCCTCTAGCTGAGTGGCTATGCAGAGAATATTGTAGTTCGCATCAGAAAATAGCATTCCTATTTGTGCTTACGCCGCTAATGCGTAGAATTGTCCAAAGAGTGATAAAACACGACTCATATTCTTCACTTCCCTTTCATGATCATTGCCAAAATTCAATTCCTGCCAAAGTTCTTTGTGCGCAATGAATTTCTTTAACGCTAGAATTGATCGAATAATCCGTTTTATTGGCCGGAGGTACTGTTCGATAACGGTACTGTTCAATAATAGTATTGTGAATTCGAAATCATTTTGTTCGTGTCCGTTAAGCGGGGGAACTCAAGTTCTAAACCCCTGCTACTTCCCCTTGTTTTTCTTAACTTCACACCAACTATAGCCTTAGCTATCAATAAATATATTACACCCAATTACATCGAGTAATTAGTAGGCGTAAAAGCCTACCGGCTGTGCACAATACACACAGCCCACCCCGGTGTTTCAAACAATAAGCGAAAGCACGTTCTAATGGTGATTTCGGCAACACGGACGGGTAATGATCATCAAGCCATTGTTTGAATTTTTCATGATCGGCTGTGTTCGCGAATGAAGCAGTTCATACCGTTAAACTGAGACCACATGCTCAACCTTTGCCTTGAGTCGCATTGGCAATGGGTGGGAATTCGAAGCGTTATTTCTATCAACAGTTATACAGGAGCTAAAACCCGTCACCCTCCCCATACAGCATCTTGATTTTATCCGAATTGCGGTTTCGAAAGACAAACAGTTTTCCTAAAGCCGGATCCCTCTGCAAGGTATCAGCAACCAAAAGAACCAAACCATCAATTTGCTTATTTCCTATAAAGAGTACATACCGACAACCGGCACACGGGCTTGCCCAACAAGACGGATAAATAGCGGCTGCGCGCTATTTATCCTTATTCGTTAGCTGTTTATTGTGTAGACACTTTTGTTAATTTTGAAATTTCGACTGAATCCAGCATTTCACCAATAACATTAAAACACTCTTTAATATGTGATGATTCTGAATGTGCATCTAAATCTTGCTCGGACTCCCAATTTTCATGGAAAATAAAAATCGCATCGTTCTCATTATCTACATGCAAATCGTAATTAATACAGCCTCGCTCTTTTTGAGTAGGGATAACAATTTTAGATAATTCAGATAACACGGTTTCTTTGTGTTTTTCTAAAGCGGTAATTTTTGCAACACAAGTCAATACTTTCATAATAATCCTTTATAGCTCACTAAATTGAATGAGACAGCTAACAGCTTATTCTATTGCGATCACATTAGGACTCTTCCGTGACTTTTCAAATCTCATTTTCTGGCCACGATAATTTCTAATGAATTCAACAGTTTAGACCTTTAAATCACCAACAGTTTACCATCCAATTTACAGAAAGCGAGCGCCTGTTCTTTTCGTGACATCTATCCTCAATTATGGAAACACCTACAACCCCGTTATACGCCCAACACCTTTGGTTATCTCTTAACCCTTTGTAGGATATATCCTACAAAGGGTTAAGAGATAACCACTATTCGGGAGAAGCTCAATTGCATAAGATAGCGTCACTCAGGAAGAGAATGTTTCAAAGCGGATTTGAAACGCACGGATGCCACAAGGAACGTAACCAGTAAAGGAATACAAACAGCTCCAGGATGGAGAGGGTAAGGAAACCCAGAAGTAAGGGATTGCTTTAGGAATTGATGATTCAAGGATTGAATATCGCTCACGGAATGAGAGCAACACGGATGCAAGACAGGATGTACGATTACCAAAAGGACTGGTAACGGAAGCGACGTATTTCAAAGGCACAGCGGTTAACCGCTGTGCCTTTTCTGTTTAGGCCTTTACATAACCCCAAACAGGGTATCCCTACAAAGTTGGGCTGGTTTACGACGCCAAATAAGCCCTTAACACACCAAAAACCACCTTAATCATCGCCTAGAGCAACCCACAGCTTTATACTGGTGTAAAAATAGTGGAATACTTTTATGGGCACCACATCGCTGAACAAAGCACAGCAACAACTACAACGAGCGTTTGAACAACAACACAAGTCCACAATCAAAGACTGGAATTTATTGGCAGAGAAATTTCACTATCGAGAAATGGCCGCGCTAGAGCATTGGATAAACGCTGGAGACTACTGCGTGGAACTCTGTGTCATTTTAGAAGGTTTGTTACGAGTCTACTATATCGACCAAGCAGGCAATGAGGTCAACCAGCACTTTTATCAAGCGAATGAAGTATTTGCTCCCATCAGTGCCATTATCAGCAATGAACCCTGCCAATACTACATCCAAGTATTAGAACCTGTAAAACTCATGCTTGCGGATTACAACGCGCTACACGAGGTTGCATCAGAAAACCCCGACTGGCTGCGTCTAGAAATCAAAATGCTACAAACTGTATTTCTAAAAAATGCCAAACATGAAGCGCAACTGCTAATGGGCAACGGCGAACAACGCTTTAAGTGGTTTCGAAAAGAATACCCAGAATTACTTGAGCGGCTACCGCAATATCATGTCGCTTCGTTCTTAGGTATCACTCCCGTTTCACTATCACGGTTACGTAAAAAGATCGAAGGGGCACGTTAACCCCTCCTCTAAAAAAACCAAACAAGCACCTAAAAATAAGGTCGTTACATTTCAACCGCCAACCGAACGCCCTGATCAATCGCTCTTTTGGCATCAAGCTCAGCAGCGACATCCGCCCCACCAATCAGATGATGTGGTTTATTTAACCCTTCCAGCAGCTCGCGCATAGGCTCTTGGCCTGCACAAACAATCACATTGTCCACATCAAGCAACTCGGTTTTATCACCTATTGTAAGATGAATGCCTTGATCATCTATCTTGGTATAGCTGCAACCTGGGATCATGTTCACCCCTTTATTCTTTAATCCTGTACGGTGAATCCAGCCAGTCGTTTTACCCAGACCATCACCAACTTTGGACGCCTTCCGTTGTAGTAAAAACACTTCACGAGGAGATTTTGGCACTTTAGCCTCAACACCCTCAATCCCGCCACGGGCTTGCAAAGACATATCCACGCCCCATTCTTGCATAAAGGCTTCTATATTTTGGCTTGTCGCTTCTCCTTCATGGCTCAGGTATTCAGATACATCAAAGCCGATCCCGCCAGCGCCAATTACCGCTACTTTTTTCCCTACTGCTTTTTTATCTCTTAATACATCGAGGTAATTCATTACTTTTTCATGACCAATACCTTCAATGTCTGGCATACGGGGGGCAATGCCTGTTGCAATCACTACATCGGTGTAATCTGCATTATTCAAATCATTAGCACTGACGCGTGTATTGAGCTTCACATTCACATTAGTGAGCTCTAACTGCTTACCAAAATATCGAATCGTTTCATAAAACTCTTCTTTGCCTGGAACCTGCTTAGCAATATTAAATTGACCGCCAATTTCATCAGCAGCATCGAACAAGGTAACATCATGTCCACGCTCCGCTGCCGTACTGGCAAACGCCAAACCTGCAGGGCCTGCTCCCACTACCGCTATCTTCTTCTTAGCTACCGCGGGTTTAATAATGATTTCAGTTTCATGACAAGCACGAGGGTTCACCAAACAGCTTGTTAACTTACCGCCAAAAACATGATCCAAGCAAGCTTGATTACAACCAATACAGGTATTGATTTCATCACTTCGCCCCTCTTCTGCTTTTTGTACAAAGAATGAATCCGCTAAGAAGGGGCGAGCCATAGACACCATATCAGCATCTCCTCGCGCCAATACATTTTCAGCAACTTCTGGGGTATTGATTCGGTTAGATGTAATGAGCGGTATATCTAGCTCCGCTTTAAACCGAGCCGTAACCCACGTAAATGCAGCACGTGGCACTTTGGTTGCAATCGTCGGTATGCGTGCTTCATGCCAGCCAATACCGGTATTGATAATAGTTGCCCCCGCCTTCTCAATCGCTTTTCCTAGCATTACCACTTCTTCAAAACTACTGCCGCCCTCAACCAAATCTAACATCGACAATCGATAGATAATAATAAAGTTCTCGCCTACGGCTTCGCGGGTACGACGCACAACCTCAACGGCTAGTCGCATGCGATTTTCATACTCACCACCCCAATCATCCTCTCGTTGATTAGTACGCTTGGCAAGAAACTGGTTAATAAAGTAACCTTCAGACCCCATAATCTCCACGCCGTCATAACCACCGACCTGGGCAAATTTAGCCATATTAACAATGTCTTGAATTTGTTTTTCAATACCTTCTTCATCCAACTCTTTGGGTTTAAAGGGATTAATGGGGGCTTTTACCGCTGAGGGTGCTACTGAATTGGGATTAAATGCGTAACGCCCAGTATGCAGGATTTGCATACAGATCTTACCGCCTTCAGCATGAACCGCATCAGTAATAGGCTTGTGTTTCAATGCGTCCTCATCGCTCTTAACCAAATTAGTCATGGGGTGCGTGGCACCTTCAGAATTCGGACCAAAACCACCCGTTACAATAAGCCCTACACCGCCGCGTGCGCGCTCTGCAAAGAAGGCAGCCATACGTTCAACACCTTCTGGGTGCTCTTCTAGACCTGTATGCATGGACCCCATCAATACACGGTTCTTTAACGTGGTAAAACCAAGGTCTAAAGGCTCAAACATCTTCGGGAAATGCGTGTTAGCTGTGGTCATAAGGCGAACTCCAGCGCTGAGGCGCGTTAAACGTTATTGAGGCAATCTCTTTCTTAAGGTCTAGAATTGAGGCCTAGTATCCAGATTGTTTCCCCTCCCGTCGTTATCATTTGTTAACGTCGAATCAGTATTTCTGTTGAATAATGGCAGCTAACTCACCTCCTCTCTCATTTTCTCACTTGCAACCTACAGGCTATTGTATGGCAGACCTAGCACCGGACTATCTAGCACCCGTTACAGACATGAAATTCCTCATCAATGAAATAGCTGACAATACTGACAAGGCGACGCATTCTCCAGTCAGTGACGACGACCTATTTTTTGTTCTTGAACAAGGTGCTCGATTTGCTGAGGAGGAATTGGTACCAATTAATGCACCCGGCGATTCCGAGGGTTGTCAGTTCGATAACGGTAACGTCACCGTCCCCCCGAAGCTTAAGAGTGCATTTCGAAAATATGCCGATGCCGGCTGGATGGGACTATCCATGCCTGAGAAATGGGGTGGCCAGGCGTTGCCTGAACGCCTAGCCGTCTGTGTTGGTGAAATCTTAACGTCGGCAAACCATGCCTTCAGCATGACTCCTGCACTAACCATGTCAGCCTGTCGCGCCATCATTAGCCATGGTACTGAAGAATTAAAAAAGACGTATCTTCACAATATGATATCTGGCCAATGGACTGGAACCATGTGTTTAACCGAAAGCCACTGCGGATCAGATTTAGGCCTAATTCGTAGCTCCGCTGAAGAAACATCTGAAAATGTATACCTAATAAAAGGTAACAAGATTTTCATCTCTTCCGGTCAACACGATGCCAGTGATAATATTATTCATTTAGTGCTCGCACGACTAAAAGGAGCCCCCAAAGGCATCAAGGGCCTCTCCCTATTTTTAGTCCCCTGCAAATTACCCGACAACAATGGTCATTGGGGCACCCCTAATGCAGTGCACTGTATTGGCATCGAAGAAAAAATGGGGATGCATGCGAACCCTACCTGCACAATGAGCTTCGAAGGTTCAGAGGGCTATTTAATCGGTCAAGCCAATCGTGGTATTAATGCAATGTTCACGATGATGAATGAAATGCGCTTGGGCGCATCCATGCAAGGTGTTGGATTGAGCGAGCGTAGTTATCAAAAAAGTGTGGCTTACGCGACTCAAAGAACACAGATGCGAAGCCTCAGTGGCATCAAATCACCAGACAAAGAAGCCGACCCACTGATTGTTCATCCTGATATACGACGCATGATCCTCACACAAAAAGTGTTCGCCGAAGGTGGCCGTGCACTAGGTCAATTTTGTGCTAATTTATTGGATGATACGCATCAGGAAAACGTCAGCAAAGAGAAAGTTCAGCTACTCGATTTTTTAACTCCTATTGCAAAAGGCTTTTGCACAGAAACTGGATTAGAGTCCGCAAGCCACGCTATCCAGGTTTATGGAGGTCATGGTTTTATTAAAGAATCTGGCGTCGAACAGCTATATCGTGATGGCCGAATCTCTACCATTTACGAAGGTACAACAGGCATTCAAGCCCTGGATCTTTTAGGCCGAAAGGTACTGGGCACTCAAGGGAAAAGCCTGTTAAGTTTCACCAAGCTAATTCATACTTTATGCCAAACCCATAAAAGTGATCCCAATATGGGGAATCACTTACAGAACCTTTCCCTCTATTCAAAAGAGTGGTCAGAAATTACCATGAAAATCGCAGAAAAAGGCATGCGTGATGCGGATGAAGTTGGAGCCGCCAGCTTCGACTTTCTTATGTATTCTGGCTATGTAACACTTGGGTATTTTTGGGCAAAAATGGCAATTACAGCTCAAAGCATTCTAAATGGAGATCGCACGGCCACCAGCAGCGATTTACAACCCGCATTTCTTGAAGCTAAAATCAACAATGCTCAATTCTATTTTGACCGTATATTGCCGCGTGCGCTTTCACATAAGGCAATTCTACTGTCCGGCAAGGATAGCCTTATGGCACAGTCTTATGGTACAAACTGATAGTCAACTTTCATAGCAGCTTTCCTAACACCTAAAGGAGCATAGTAGTGACGGTAAAAGAGTGGTATTCCGCAGGAAAAACAACAACTATAAATAACCTAGGGGTATTTTACCGTCACTCTTATCTTAACTCTGATAGCAACTCTGACCAGCATTCAAACACAGGCAACCGTGAAACGTTGGTATGTATTCACGGTTTCCCTACTTCCTCCTGGGATTTTGAACCCATATGGGAACCATTAGGGCGTCGCTTTGATGTTATAGCCAATGATTTGATTGGCCTTGGCAGATCTGAAAAACCATCCCAACCGATAACCGTTGGATTACAAGCAACAATTATCGAAACACTACTCAATACGCTCGGCATAAAAAAAGCGCATATCTTCGCCCATGATTTAGGGGATACCGTCGCTCAGGAATTATTGGCCCGACAAGCGGAAGGCTCATCAACCATTGAATGGCAATCCTGTGTATTTCTCAACG
>MAAC01005994.1_pt1 | contig 44234 bp, 36 predicted proteins | sample 1115981 | NCBI WGS metagenome assembly MAAC01 (sample SAMN04961126, study PRJNA320927) | seawater metagenome | isolation source: sample BD02T64 sea water enriched with oil for 64 days | place: USA:Gulf of Mexico | collected 2013-07-27 | reverse complement strand
CGATATTCAAAGCATTGCCTTATGCAGAAACGGTCGCTGATATCGAAGCGCTACTGCCCTGGAATTTTAAAGCGAAAGAAATAGAACACTAGTCCCCGCTAGTTCATTGAGCGCTTACGCTATAACGTCTTTTGGAAAGATATGTTCGTCATCCCACTTTGCAGCATGGGGTAAAAATTCGGCATCACTAAATTGCTTAGCCAAGTCAGAAAACATTTGTTGATCTTCACTTAATTCAAAATTCACAATCTAATCCTAATGTTCAATTTAAAAAATATGTTGAGATAACACTTAGTAAAATGTTACTTCATGCTGACAGTGGTATGTTTGTGAACGAACTTTCTTACCATCAATGATTAATGAAGCTTCTGTAGGACACATACCGGCCTAGATAAAAGAATTTCAAATAATGTTAACAAGATATTTCTTTCTTCTTTGCATCACAACAAACAAAAAAGCAACGCATATTGCGTTTTTGCAATGTCAAAACTTAAAGCAGTAAACTCAGATAATGAAACAGATGATATTAAAATATTTTATGACAAATAAAGGCATGATTTGACGTATTGCATCATATCCGGCTACAAAATTGTCATATACTCTTATATGGGAGTCATCTTAATAAAACAAAAATAGAACTATTTATGAATCAAACAATAATCGCGTTAGGTGGCTTTGCAGGCTGGACACTCGCCCTTAGTTTTTTACTCCTTAATATGAGAGCTTATTATACTTTTATCAGTAGTAATAAAATTGCCTTAAATAGTTTCTCTCCTGATGGTAGTAATACCCCAGGTTTCGGTCAAAGATTAACAAGAGCACAATTAAATTGCATTGAGATGCTACCCGCATTTGCAGCTTTAGTCATTGTCGCTTCACTTTCTGATCAGCTAGCTGTAATGAATTCAACGGTTATGTATGTACTCTATGCTCGTATAGGTCAATCTATTATCCATATGATTTCCACTAATATTCTGGCTGTGATCATACGAGCTAGTTTTTGGGGGGCACAGTTAGCATTGTTGTTATTTTATTTATATAATTACTTAGCAATATAATATAGCACTTACTTAACTGAATATTATTTAATTCCCAAATATATAATTAAAAAAGAGACTCTTATGTTTTTCTATCAAGCATTGCAACGAAATGCAGTAATTTTACCTAATACTATTGGCACATCTTTTGGCGACAGAGATCACACATGGCGTGAAGTTGAAAATAGAGTCGCTCAAGCTGCCAGTGGATTAGTCAACATTGGCGCTGGAAAAAATACTCATATAGCCATTTTAGCATTGAATTCAGATAAATATTTTGAATGTTTAAACACAATTCCATGGGCTGGTAGCGTTATGGTGCCATTAAACATACGTTGGTCTGTTAAAGAAAACCTATACTCGTTAAACGACTCTGAATGTAGCATATTATTTTTTGATGACGCTTTTATTGAAACTGCCACTGAATTAATGGAGCAATGTAATAACATTAAACACCTCATTTATATTGGTGAAAATGAAACTCCTGCAGGTTCATTAAGCTATGAAGAATTAATTACCAATAACAAGCCAATGAAACCTATCCAATGTGATTATGATGACCTAGTTGGTATTTTTTATACCGGCGGTACAACGGGCTTTCCAAAAGGCGTTATGTTGTCTCATAAAAACCTATGGACAAGTTCTATTTGTTTAATATCAGCAATGGAAATTAATAAAGAAGGTGATCGATACCTACATGCTGCACCAATGTTTCATTTGGCTGACATCGGTATTGGCTACGGAACAGTAATAAGTGGTTTAACTCAAGTATTTATCCCAGCCTTTACCCCAGATGCTGTTATTGACACCATACAAGCGAAGAAAGTTAATCATGTTTTATTAGTGCCAACCATGGTATTTATCTTCTCTTCAAAATATAGTTTATGGCGCTTCCCCTATGCCAGAAGGTATTTTGATTTCTGCCATGGAAAAAATGCCTTCGGTAGAATTTATTCAAGCTTATGGACAATCAGAATTATCTCCTTTAATTACAATTCTTCCAGCAGAATATCACGTATTAGAAGGTGATAAATCCGGTAAACTACGTTCTGCTGGTCGTCCGGGCTATTGTGTAAATATTGAAATAAGAGACAACGATGGCAATGTACTTCCTACGGGAGAAGTTGGTGAAATTGCCGCTTATGGCCCTAATGTTATGTTAGGGTACTGGAAAAACGAAAAACAAACAAAATCAACTATCATTAATGGCTGGGTTTTAACGGGCGATGCTGGTTATATGGACGAAGATGGCTTCTTATTCCTAGTTGACCGAGTAAAAGATATGATTGTTACTGGTGGTGAAAATGTATTTTCTGCTGAAGTAGAAAATGTATTATCTTTGCACCCTAAAATACTTGAATCTATTATTATTGGTATTCCTAGCCATGAATGGGGTGAAGCGGTACATGCCATTATTAGATTAAATGATAATGAAACAATCACCGAAGCAGAAATAATTGAACACTGTAAAAAAAATATAGCTAATTACAAAGTCCCTAGAAGTATCGAATTTCGCAAAGAGCCATTCCCTATGACAGGCGCGGGTAAATATAAAAAGAACGAGCTTAGAGAGCCTTTTTGGAAAGATAAATCTAGAGCGATAAATTAATCACTCAAGTTTATGCGTTGGCTTTTATTCTAAAAATCAATCCACCACAATACTCAACAACACCTCTTTAAATAAAAGAGGTGTTCAAGGTGCACTAATATCAATATTGATAAAAAACTTCACTATCCATTTAAAGATGTTCCCAAATCGTATGAATTAATCAAGGTAGCTAAAAATTTATTTTGGCTGAGTATGCCAATGCCTTTCGTTTTAAACCATATTAATTTATGGCTTATCAAGGATGATGACGGCTGGACACTGATAGATACCGGTTTAAATTCAGATAAAAGTAAGGATTATTGGCAAAAAATAATTAATGAACAATTAAAAAACAAGCCAATAAAACACGTTATTTGCACCCATATGCACCCTGATCATATTGGTTTGTCTGGCTGGTTATGTGAACAGTTTGATGCCCAACTATGGATGTCACAGGGTGAATACGAAGGCTATCAAAGCATATCGTCTGAGATTGCTAGTAACACCGACTCAAGCGTGTACGATTTTTATCTAACAGGCGGAGCAACTATTAAACAAGCAAAACTATATGATAAGTATATTGCTATCTACTCAACCTTTGTTTACCCTTTCCCTAGTAACTACAAGCGGTTAGTCAATAACGAAGTAATCATATTAGGTGGCCATGAATGGCAAATTGTTGTTGGCTCAGGACACTCTCCTGAGCATATTTGTTTATGGTGTAAAGCCCTAAACATTATAATATCTGGAGACCAAATTCTGCCCACTATATCCTCTAATATTAGTGTTTATCCAAAAGAACCCCATGCCAACCCTTTGAATAACTGGCTAATATCATGTAAAAACTATTTGAATTTATTAAATAGTCAAACACTGGTATTACCCGCCCATGGAAAACCATTTACCGGAGTAAGACACAGGTTAAACGAGTTGGTGAGTGAAATTGAAGAAAATTTAAAGGCACTAGCAAAAAGCTGTGAAACGCCAAAGCGAATAATTGATGGCTTTGAGGTGTTGTTTCACAAAGAGATAAATCAAAAAACCTTTATGCTAGCTTATGGTGAAAGTAGCGCTCATTTTAACTATTTAACGCACTTGGGTATTATTAGTAGTCATGCAGACACTAACAATGTTACTTGGCATACTCAAACTAAGGTAACAACACCACTACAACCCTCACCACGCAGAAGCTATTGATGTTTTGTGATTGTTCACCACAGAGAACACTGAGTCGGCATTTCATGCCTTCACAGAGGTATGACCCATTTTCCCTCTGTGTAGAGCGAAGCTCCTCGGCGCTCTCGGTGGTAAACTAAATAAATACGTTATCTTTATAAAAAATGGAGGTACTAATCAGTAATCAAATAAAACGGGAAGTGCAAGTTTCCTAATAAGATTAACCTTAAATTATAAATTAGTACCCCCTAAAGAGGAAACGGGTTTTACACTTTACTAAATAATTAACTAAGCGTCGGAGCAACACATTCTTTTAATAAAGCAGCTTTTTGGCTAATAGCTTTACCCGACATTGCAAAACCACTAACTTCACCTTGGTCATTCACAAATCTAGCAACAAAATCAGGACTATCTCCTTCCACTTTCCAGTCGCCTTTCAAAGATAATGACGGGCATACTATAGTTGTACAGGTGGGTATTTTAACTGCCACTGCTAAGTTAGGAATACTAATCTCTGTATCCGATGCTAATAACGTTTTAGCCAATGCTTTTGCTGCAAATGTTGCAGGTGCAATGAAAGGTAACGTGTGTCCAGAAATTTCAGCACAATCACCAATGGCATAAATATTTTTAATACTGGTTCTTAAGTAGTTATCAACAACAATGCCGCGATTTATGTCAACACTTGCCTTTTTAGCTAAGCCAGTATTAGGTCGAATACCTACCGCTGAAAGCACAACATCAACCTGTAGCTTTTTATCACAAGATAAAGTGACTTCAAGTGCTTCATTTTTAGCATCTACGGCAACTACCGATGAGCCAAAATGCCAGTTAACCTTATCCTTAGGAAATGACTCAATGATTGATTGTCCTAATTGCTGTGGCAATGCTCTTTTCAATGGCCATGCTTCCATATCAACAACGTCAACATGGTACCCTGCTGAAAATATATCACTCGCAAATTCAATACCAACAAAACCCGCACCAATAATAAGTACTCGTTCTTTATTTTCTATGGTTTCACGAAATTGACGATAATCATCTAAAGTATTAACAGAAACAACTTCACTATTTGCATTACCTGTTATCGGTAATTCAAACGGTGATGCGCCTGTTGCTATGACTAAATCTTGATAAAATATTCGCTCGACACTGTTGCCATCATCAACCGTTACAAAGCTGTCATTAACTTCAATAGCAACAACTTTCGTATGAGTTTTGATAAAAACATCTTGCTCTGTTTTTATTTGCTCAACATTTTTCATCACTAAATCATTCGCAGACTTCCCTACCGAAATTGCTTTTGATAAATTAGGCTTATAATAAGAACAACCATCATCTTGCGTAATAACAATGATAGGTACTTCTTTATTAATTACTCTTAACTCTCGTGTTAAAGTAATTCCCGCATGGCCTGAGCCGATAACTATTATGGGTTTCATACTACTTCCTTATATTTATTCAACTAACATTATTCAACTAGAAAAAAATCTGATTTGGATGCGGAACATTCTGGGCAAGTCCAATCATCTGGAATATCTTCAAACAGAGTACCGGGCTCAATACCCTCTTCAGGAAAACCAAGTTCTTCATCATAAACAAGGTCACAAGTGACACAACAATACTTTTTATATTCAACAACAGTCATAAATACCTCAACTAAACATCTACTTATAATTTTCTAAAAAACAGTTACCGCAATTAAGCGAAACTTACGCGGCTGTAGCAACCTTAGGCTTGTGATAGCGTTTCATCATTTCATCTTTCACATCGGGATCAATATTTACTTTACTCATATCCCCTTCTGCCCATTCAGTAACCATTGGGTTCATGGTACTAAACCAAGCAGAGGGCACCATAGCAACGGCAAACATCCAAGGGTAACCTGACGGTAATGCTGGTACCTCTGGGTAATCACGCAACATTTGATAAGGGCGTGTGGGATGAGCATGGTGATCTGAGTGGCGCTGTAAATGTAATAATACTAAGTTAGAAATTTTGTTATTACTGTTCCAAGAGTGACGAGCCTGACAACGTTCATAACGCCCATTAGCATCTCGTTCACGCATTAAACCATAGTGTTCAATGTAGTTAGCACACGTTAACTGCCACCAACCATATGCAGCTCCTAGCGCTAAAAATGGGATCATTACTGGGCCTAAGAAAGCTATCATTAACATATAAGCCGTTATAGTAATAAGTGCTGGTTGAATAATTTCATTACTTAATGACCATTCAGATTTACCTACACGATGTAAACGAGCGCTTTCAAGCTCCCAAGCACGTCTAAAAGCACCTGGTACTTCACGCTTTACAAATTTGTAAATACTTTCACCAAAACGTGAGGTGGCTGGATCTTCGGGTGTGGCAACATCTTTGTGGTGTCCTTTGTTATGTTCAATAAAGAAGTGACCATAACCACTACAAGCAAGTACAAGCTTGGCAAAGAACACTTGCACTTTATCATTCACTTTATGACCCATTTCATGGCCAGCAACTAAGCCAAGTCCGTTAGAAATACCAATACTTAAGCCAGCCCCTAAAATATTGAACCAAGAGAAGTCGCCAATTGAGACAACATATCCCATATAAACTAAAGCGACCCAGTGCATTATCGCTGCACCATACAGAACATAAACGTAATAACGATCGTCCTTTAACTCTGCCATTAATTCTTCACCTGGGTTAGCCGCATCTAACCCTGAAATATGATCTAATAAAGGTAATACCGCATAGAGAACAACAAACATTGCCCACAACCATAAGCCGCTACCGGTTTGTGAAGCTAAATAAGCAGAAAAGATAGGAACACCGGGCAAAATCATTGAAGTTAAATACCAATATTTTTTACTCTTTATCCAACTACTGTCCTCTTCAATAACAGCTGCTGTTGCATCTGCTACTCCCGAATTTTGAATGCCTGTTTGTATTTTCTTTATATTTCCAGTCATTTTTCGCTCTCTTAGTTTTTTACAGTTACTTCATTTATTGGTAATACTGCTAATTTAAAATTAAATATTTTTTAACTAAAAACACTATGCCTGAATTTACTCCGTAATAAACCTAACAATAGTTAGGGGAGGAGTTGTTAGTTAGCTAATGTGTAATATAAAGTGACGTGGGTGGGGTCATATCAAAAACATTTTTCCAAGATTTATTTTCAATGATATCGAATAAAGTATATGAATCAGTTAAACTAATTATAATCTGCACATCTTTAAGGATAATAGGTGAAATCTATTTTTAAAACGTTAGTCAACATTCCTGAGCCTAACCAAGTTCGAAGTAAAGAGGCGTTGGAGCGTTTTCTTAGTGCTGGTGAGAGGTTGTTAGCTGAAAATAGATATGAAGAAGCAGGAGTAGCTCTACTGGCTAGAGAAGCGGATTCTTCTGTTGGCACATTTTATCGATTACTAACCGATAAAGAGACCCTTTCATTGTTACTTTTGCAGCGCTTTTTTACTCAAATGGAGCAAACGATAGAATATACTTTTGATCCTGTAAGATGGAAAGAAAAAAATGTTACTGATATTGCTAAAAAGTTTATTAGCGTCTTTGTAGATTTGTATCGAGGACGAGCGGGTACATTACGAGCAATGATTTTAAGGGCATCAAAAGATCCTTTATTTAGAAATCAAGTACATCAATTAAACGATTTAATCAGCCATCGCTTGGGGGAATTACTCGAAGCACGAAGAGCTGATATAACACATCCTAAGCCAGAACAGGCGATTAATACTGTCGCCCACATGGTGCTTGGAATATTAAACCAGCATACTATTACCGGAACGCTTGGCGCTTTATCTAAGAAAAACCTTTCATTAGAGCTTACCCGAGTATTTGTGAATTATTTAGGTGTTAAATCAAATAATCCACTTGTCTAAAATTTTGTCTTATTGATATCGTTCAAACCAATCCACTACGAACTCTGCTGATTCAGGAAACCATTCATGTTTTCCTGAATCATTTGTATGTCGGTCTGCTTCTATGCCATGTCATAATAAACGATCAAAATAGGAATCCATGGTATACCAAGGAACAATTAAACCCATAAATCCATGTATAAAAAATGTTGGCGGGTGATCTTCAGGTAATACTAGGGGCACAATACAAGAGGCTCTCCCACATTCTGCATATGAACCAGAATGTATGACCAATGCCTTGAATTCTCCAGGTGTTAACGCCACTCCAAAACCGCCATACGACTAGTATTATAGCCGCCACTTGATATTCCTGCCGCATATTTTTTATCGGCATTGAGTGGTCCAAACTGCCCCTCTCTTATTGCCTGAAAAACATTGTTAAGAAAGGTATAGTCGGTAGTTAGATGATAAAAGCCATCACTAATGACACTCGCTGAGTTTGTTAACCACGCTAATTCAATTGGTGCTCTTGGGGCAATACGCAATAACCACTATCTAAGAGTCTTTTGGTGGTATTAGCTTCGTAATAAGCACCAAACAACGCCGTTGTTTTTTGTGTAAACTCAATTGGAGTTGACGTTTCTTGGTAAATTATTGCTACAGGCCACCCCCAGTAAGGAGCCTCTCCTAGTGGCACTTGGTATTTAACTTCTCGGCTTGTTATATTGCTTGAAGCAATTGTTACTGATTGATAGCTACAGCTTATCTTTCCAGCCTTAAACCATGTCTTTTCTTCAATTGAGCAACGCGATTCAGCAAATGCAACCGTACTTAATAATGTGCTAAATAAGGTGCAAATAAATAGTAATGTTATTGTTTTAATTTTCATTATTGTATTCCCCATAAGTTAATCTAATTTAATTAGTTATTAAATTACTGCAATAAATTTTCAAGCTATTTTTACTAACGAAAATAACTTAATATTTACAGTCTTAAATAGTAAATTCACTTATTTAAAACCCATTAAATAATTTAACAACAAAACCAACGTAAGGAATGATCATTCCGATTTAAAGGCTTTTATTTAATTACATAATTTGTTTTGTAATTAAACAATTCACTTTTTGTGATTATATCTTAGTGATTTACAGACTGTTCTTTGAATATTTCATGACTATTTTATGAGTATTTTATGAGTATTTTATGAGTATTTTATGAGTATTTTATGAGTATTTTATGAGTAACTTCTATTTTATTACTTTATTACTTTATTACTTTATTACTTTATTATTGTAAGTGTAGGTTTGTATTTATTTATAATGAAATGGTTGAATTCGGAATTTAGATACCGTATTGTGTGAATTGATTTGACATTATTTGAAAGAAATAATTTATGAAGTATTGTTCAGTAAATAATATAAAGCTCTGTTATCAAGATGTTGGTAGCGGTGAAACCATGGTTTTTTTACATGGCTTGGGCTCTAACAGTGCTGACTGGCAGCAACAAATTGAATGTTTTTCAAAAAAACATCGTGTCATTGCCATTGATTGTCGAGGCCATGGTCGTTCTGATAAGCCGGACGGGAAATACACTATTCCTTTATTTGCCAGTGATGTTATACAGCTTTTAAACCACCTTGAAATAGATTCATTTCATTTGATCGGTTTTTCTATGGGGGGAATGATGGCATTTCAAATAGCGGTTGATAACCCGAAAATAATTAAAAGCTTAACCATTATAAACTCTGCTCCTGCGGTGCCTTATAATACTTTTGCGATGAAAATGACAGTGTGGTCTAGGGTCGCACTTATCAAACTTATGGGCCTTGATAAACTGAGTAGAGTTATAGGTAAAAAGCTATTCCCATCTGACAATCAAGAAAATTTAAAAGATAAGTTCAGCGAGTCCATGCAAATGTTAACCAAGTCCTCTTATACGCGTTCGTTAATGTCTTTTTTAGGTTGGGATGTCAGTGATAAGTTACCTTTACTACAAATGCCTGTTTTAGTGATAGCTGCAGAGCATGACTATACACCAGTCGAAATAAAAAGAGCATATTGTAGAAAAATCACCCATGCCAAGCTTGTTGTTATTGCAGATTCTTACCATGCTACGCCAATGGATCAACCTGATGCTTTAAATTGCCATATAACTTCTTTTATTGAATCTTGATTTTTACTTATGTTGAATTACTTGGAAATATAATGATTAAACCGTGGTTAAAAAACTACCCAGCGAATGTTGCCGATGAAGTTGAATTTAAGGGCGTTAATTCACTGACTGATATCTTTCATGAAACTGTGGCTCAATATAAAGATAATGTTGCATTTTGTAACTTTGAAGAGCAGCTAACTTTTTTTGACCTTGATTGTAAGTCTCGCGATTTTGCTGCTTATTTGCAAAAAGAATTGGGAGTGACGAAAGGCGATCGTATTGCTTTAATGTGTCCAAATATTCTAGCCTTTCCTATTGCAATGTGGGGCATTGTTCGCACTGGTGCTGTTCAAGTTAATGTAAACCCTTCGTATACTGCGCGAGAATTAAAGCACCAACTTAATAATGCACAAGTTGATACCATCGTTATTTTTTCAACTTCAATGCCTATTTTAGATAGCATTATTGATGATATAGCACTAAAGAATGTTATCACGGTAAAGCGAGATGATTCAGAGAATAATGAAACCAAACCTTTTGATGATAAAAACACCCTCGCTAAAACTATTCCCCTTGAAGTTGCACTCTCACAAGGGCATTATTTGCCTTTTGATGAGCCTATTTTACAAAACGATGATTTACTTTTTCTTCAATATACCGGCGGCACAACAGGACTTTCTAAGGGAGCTATGCTCACCCATGGAAATTTAATAGCCAACATCTTTCAGTATAAAGAATTTGCTAAAAAACATATTAAGATGGGACGAGAAACCGTTTTAACCGTATTACCCATGTATCACATATTTTCGCTTACGGTTAACAGCCTTTGTTACTTTTTTTGTGGCGCTAAAGATATATTGGTGACTGATCCTAGAGATATGAATTATTTAATTTCTCTATGGCGAGATAATCCTATTACATTTTTCACCGGAGTGAATACCTTATTTAATAGTTTACTGAACGCACCCGATTTTGATAAGGCTAATTTTTCATCTTTGAAGTTAACCATAGGTGGAGGAGCAGCTGTTCAGCACGCTGTTGCAGCTAAATGGCAACAAGTTACCGGTTGTCGTTTAAATGAAGGTTATGGTTTGTCTGAAACCTCACCTATTTTAACACTTAACTTTGGCTGTGAAAAAGGATACTTTAAGGGAATCGGTACACCGATTCCCTCAACGGATGTTTCTATTCGTGATGATTTAGGTGGCGAGGTCTCTCAAGGGGCATCGGGTGAGTTGTGCGCCAAAGGGCCGCAAATAATGGCGGGCTATTGGCAAGACCTAAAAGCAACATCTGAATGTATGACCGCAGATGGATATTTTAAAACTGGCGATATAGCTATGTTAGACGAGCATGGTTTTTTTCATATAGTTGACCGTAAAAAAGACATGATCATTGTCTCCGGATTTAATGTTTATCCTAATGAAATTGAGAACGAAATATCGAAAATGCAAGACGTACTTGAATCGGCCTGTATCGGTATAGACGATAGTAAAACCGGTGAAGCGGTCAAATTATTTGTAGTGAAAAATAATCCGTCAATCACCGAGCACGATGTTACTTCTTTTTGTCGACAGCATTTGGTTGCTTATAAAGTACCAAAACATATTTCTTTTATAGAGGCATTGCCTAAGTCAAGTGTAGGAAAAATATTACGAAGATCTTTAAAGTTGCCAAAATTTAAGGATCAGAGCGCAGAAAAAAACAATTATTGAAATACAGATATTAATAAGATTTACAACAAGTTAAATGTAATAACCAAGGGGAATGCCATGAATAATTATAATAGAAAACAAAGCTATATAGCGTTAGCAATTGCTACAGCGCTCACAAGCAATGTAACTTTTGCTGAAGAAGCTGCCGATGTTTCACCAGCGGCTAGTGATAAGGGCTTAGAGCGTATTGAAGTTACTGCTCGTCGCACGGTAGAAAACCTACAAACTGTACCTTTATCAGTAACCTCTATTGGCGCTGAAGAGATTGCTCAAAATGGTATTACTGATGTTACTGATATTCAACAATATGCTGTTAATACCACGTTACAAGTAAGCCGTGGCTCTAACTCGACACTAACTGCGTACATTCGTGGTATAGGGCAACAAGACCCTTTGTGGGGCTATGAGCCTGGTGTCGGGATTTATGTTGATGATGTTTATATTGCCCGCCCACAAGGTGGTGTAATGGAGATCCTTGATGTTGAACGTATCGAAGTATTAAGAGGGCCGCAAGGCACACTTTATGGTAAAAACACCATAGGTGGCGCGATGAAATACATCACTAAAAAAATGTCTGGTGACAATACTTTCGATGTCTCAGCAACAGTTGGCAATTATGGTTTAAATACCTATAAAGCCGCAGGACAATTCTCACTGTTAAATGATAAATTATTTATTGGCGGTGCCATTGCTGATGTCAATCGAGATGGTTTTGGAAACTTTATAAATGAAACAGATATAATAACTCTTCCAGGTATTGCACCTACAGCAGAGGCTGAACAAGGCGCAGGCGAAGATAATTATAATAAAGATCTGGTTGCCGGTCGTTTTAATATCGAATATCACGCAACGGATAATTTATTTTTTCGCTTGGCTTATGACAAAACAATTGATGATTCAAATGCTAAAGGCGGACATCGCTTAGTTGATAGCAAGTTAATTGCAGGTTTAACACCATTTGATGATGTTTATAACTCAGATACCAGTCTTCCTACTTATAACAAAGTCGAAACCTCTGGTGTTTCATTAACAATAGATTGGAACCTAAACGAGAACTTTAGCTTTAAGTCGGTAACGGCTAGTCGCGAAGGCGAAACCTACAGTAATATTGACTTTGATAATACTGTGCTTAAATCTTTTGATGTCGTAGGTATTTATGATGACAGTCAGTTTACTCAGGAATTTCAATTAACTTACGTTGGTGAGAGTATAACTGCTGTTGGTGGACTCTATTACTATACCGGTGATGCATGTGGAGCCTATGACGCTCAACTTGAAGTCTTAGGGAAAATCCTTGGCGCTCCTGGCTTAACTTTGGAGAATGGTGGTTGCACAAGTACAGAAAGTTATTCCGCTTATGGACAAGCCTCTTTTGACTTAAGCTCCAAATGGTCAATGACACTCGGTGGGCGTTATACTCAAGATACTAAAGAGGCTGACGTTTATAAATATACTTTTTATCAAACTGTTTACCCTGGAGATTATGAAAACGGTGAAGTATTCCCACCGATTAATCCTGACAATAGTTTTTCAGGCGAAGAAACATGGTCTCACTTCTCACCTCGTGTTGGTGTTGAATACCAATCAAGTGAAGATATGATGCTTTATGCTTCTTATGCTAATGGCTTTAAATCTGGCGGTTATAACATGCGCGGTGATCTTGGAGGAGACCCAGAAGCGGCAGCTCCTTTTGATCCAGAAATTGTTGATACCTTTGAAATCGGTTTTAAATCTGAGCCAACGGACGATTTGCGTATTAATGCTACGTACTTTTATTCAGATTACCAAGATATGCAAGTAACGGTACAACATGCTTTAAGTGAAGATAACTTTGTTTCACGAGTGCTAAATGCCGGCCAAGCAGAGATACAAGGTATAGAGCTTGAAAGTATTTATGCCGCAACCGATAACTTAACTTTAAACCTTAGCTTAGGTTATATTGATGCCAAATTTGTTGAATTTTTAACGGCTGATCCTGATACGGGCGAGACCATCGACGTCGCCGATCAACTTGATATTGCCAATACACCAGAATTGACGGTAAATTTAGGTGCTAACTATACCATTGTAGCTGATATTGGGGATTTTATATTTACAGCCAATGCTTCGTATAGGGCCGATACTCAAATTTTTGAAACCCCCTCTATTATTGATGAAGATGCTTATACTATCGTTAATGTTGGTGTCACTTATTATCACACGGATGGTCATTGGTCTGCCTCATTACAAGGCCGTAATATCTTTGATGAGCAAGTTACAATTGCTGGCTATAACTTTACCGGTTTAGGTGGAGAAGATAGCATCATTGGTTATTATAATGATCCCGCTACGGTCGCACTTACCATTAAGTATGAATTTTAAATTAAGTAAATTTACTTAATTCACTTCATGTGAAAAAATAACCGAGTCAGTATCAAATCTGACTCGGTTATCCCTATCAAATATGTATCACAAAGAATTATCGCAGAAGTATCAGCGTTAATAACCGGAAATAAATAATGAAGATAAGCAATAAATACACAGTTGAAGGCTTAATTTTTATCAGTTATGTCTTATTTGCTATGGCTTGGGTTGGCGGTACTGCAAGTATGCAACAAGTCATGAATGAAATGAAAATTGATAGTTTAGCATCGGCAAGCTTCATCAGTGGCGCTGTCACATTAGCTAAAATTCTCGGTACTTTTGTTTCTGCTTGGGTTGCGATAAAAGTAGGCATTAAATATGCTTTTTTTATTGCAGGCTTACTTATATCAATAGGGGTTTTTACACCACTAGTTAACAATTATGAGCTGTTATTAATTTGCCGTTTTTTAATGGGACTAGGCGGTGCCTTCATGGTGGTTTATTTCAATCCTATTGTGATGAAATTTTTCTCTGTTAATGAACGGGCAACCATTAATGGTTTTAATGCGGTGGCTTTTAATGTTGGCACTGCAATTATTATGTGGACTATGGCAGATATTAATCTAATGACAGGAAGTTGGAAAACTAGTCTTATACTATTTTCACTTGGCAGTTTAGTGTTGAGTATTATTTGGCTTTTTGTCGAATATAATAGCGTGAATGATGCGGAACAAAGCAATGAAACATCGACCAGTCTACCTGTAGAACACTATACTTATATTCAAGGTTTTAAAGATAAATTCAATTGGGTTTATGCTTTAGGCTATTCAGGGTTACTGGCTTTATATATATGTTTATTTACCTTCTATCCAAAGGCCGGAATTAGTCAAAGTAAATGGGTTATAGGCTTTGGTATTTTGGGAACGTTTGCGGGCATTATCTACAGTAAGCGTTTTGTCAAACGCATTCCTGTGATCCGTTTTTCTGGTTTGGTTATACCATTAATGGTTATTGGCATGTCGTTTAGTTCAAATATAATGCTGCAAACATTCTTTGCTATGGTGCTCGGTTTTTTTGCCTTTTTTCCTGTAACAGCACTAGTTTCTATTCCACATGAACTTCCTAAAATGACTATTCAACGGATGACTGTTATTTTTAGTCTTTTTTATTCAATAAGCTACTCCTTTGCAACGATAGTTTTGTGGGGCTTTGGAAAGTTGGTAGATATGAATAACGGTGACTTTACTGCTTCTTTTTTATTAATCTGTATCGTTAGTTGGACGTTATTTATTGGTAGTTTTTTCTTACCTGAAACTCAGCAGAATTCTTAAATATAATCTAGGGGTTTGGTAATAATATTCTTATGAAAAATTCATTTCCAATTTTGATGGCAATCAATTGATTTTAGCGGATTATACCTTTCGTGAGTTGTCGAAAACAGCCAATTAAAAAGGGGATGCCTGCTGTTTTCAAGCTACTTTCTGCCACTAGCGCAGGAGTTAGTCAGAGAAATTCACGGCAGAGGTTAGTGAGTTTTTTGCCGAAGCAAAGCATCCCACACTTGCTGTTCCTGTAGGTCAAGTTGTTTACAAACCTATGATTGAATTGCTTAACTACCTGCGCGTCCATGATTTTAAGACTTATATTTGCTATGGCGGTGGAATTGACTTTATGCGAGTTGTTTCATCGCAGTTGTATGGCATTCCTCCAGAACAAGTAATTGGCAGTTCAATGAAAAAAGAACTACAACAGGTAAACGGGAAATGGGTATTGGTGAAAACTAGTAAGCTTAACTCAAACAATGATAAAAATGTTAAGCCTGTCAATATTGATCTCCACATTGGCGCTCGACCATTATTTGCAATGGGAAATGTTCGCTCTGGTGGTGACATCTCAATACTGAACTACTCTCAAGGACGCGAAGCGTTATCGCTTCAAGTTATTGTTAACCATGATGACGAGAAGCGCGAATACGCATATGCCGAGAAGGATAATGCTTCGTTAAATGCAGCTAAGGCGAATCACTGGCATGTGGTGAGCATGAAAAACGACTGGAAATCAATCTCCCTTCTAAAGTAGTTTAGCTACAGTACGTCAACTAATGTCAGGTGTCTTTGGCGAGCTAGGTTTAAGCATACTTTATAGGTTAATTCATCACAAAATGGATGGAGAGTTATCCTATGAAAGTAGCATAGGAAAAGGAATGACAATTAGCGTAGCCATTCCATTAAGTGAATTAGAGACTCCAGAAAGTACTAATGTTATTACTAATTATGAAATTTAGTCATAAGTTTAGCGAATAAATAATTTATAGACCAATTTATGCATCATACCGCCAAAAGGAGGAAATAATAGATGAGCAAAACTAACATGGCCTTTTTCTAAAATAGATTTACCATGAGAAAATGTTTTAAAGCCCTCTTCACCATGATATTGCCCCATTCCTGATGCCCCTATTCCGCCAAACGGTAAATCATCATTAGCAACATGAAATGTAGCTTCATTGATACAGACACCACCAGCATGAGTGTTTAATAAAATTTCTTGTTGAAATGCTTTATCAAAACTATAAATATATAAGGCTAATGGTCGATCATTTTTATTAATGTATTGTATGGCTTCAGCGGTACTCTTATAGGTAAAAATAGGGATGATAGGACCAAAAATTTCTTGCTGCATCACTTTCATATTATCGTTTACATCTGTTAATACCGTTAAAGGCATTTTTCTTTGCCCTTTATCAACCGACTCTATAGTTAACGGAATTATGTTAGCTCCATGACTACGGGCATCATCTAACAATCCATTTAAACGTTCAAACTGAGCATCATTAATAATACTAGTGCAATCTTTGTTACCGTTTACTTTAGGGAACATTTTTGAATAGACATTACGTAGTTCTTCTACTAATTCTGCTTCTTTACCCTTTGGGCAAAATATATAATCTGGTGCGACACATGTTTGACCTGAATTAAGTACCTTACCTAAAATAAATCGAGAAACGGCGAGTTTAATATCCATTTTATCATCAATTATCGCTGGAGATTTTCCACCTAACTCTAAAGTAACAGGAACAAGGTTTTTAGCCGCCGCTTTCATCACAATTTTACCAACATTTGTTGAGCCGGTAAAAAACAAATGATCAAACGCTAAAGAAGTAAAAGCTGTTGCTATATCAACCTCCCCTCCTATTACTGCTACTTGCTTTTGATTGAAATTTTTCTGTAGCAGGTTAGCTAATAGTTTTGCCGTTTCTGGCGTAAACTCAGACATCTTTAACATAACACAATTGCCTGCAGCCAAAGCAGTAGCTAAAGGACCTATAGACAAAAACACCGGGTAATTCCATGGTACAACCACGCCTACTACACCCAGAGGTTGAAACAATATAGAGGCTTTGGCGGGCTGAAATAACAAACCTACCTTACGCTTTTGAGGCTTCATCCATTTTTTTAAATTTTTAATCGTGTAATTTAAACCTGAAATAGTGGTAATAATATCGCCTATTCTGGTGTCATCAGCACTCCTGCCGCCAAAATCTTTATTTAGTGCGTCAATAAAAGCGTCTTGATTATCAAGTAAAAGTTTTTTAAGCTTTTTTAAATCACTTATACGTTCAGCATAACTGCGATAAGGTGCCGATATAAAGTGACCTTGTTGTGATTCGAAACATTCGTTTACGTCATTTATGGTTTGGATCAAATTCATGCTATTAACTTATAATAAAAAAATTTAATCTAGTATTGAATTTATATAACCATCTTGCATTAGCAATTCACGCCAAACTATTGTCGCTTAATTAACAATTCTACTAAACCCTTGTTATTTTGATGAATTTCGGTAACAACTAGGTGTCATTCCCGTCCACTGCTTAAAAACCCTATTGAAATTGGAAGTGCATGAAAAACCAACTAAATAAGATATCTCAGTATAAGTTAAATGCAATTGCTGCATATAACCAAAAGTTAGCTCTTTGCGTGTTTTTTCTAAAATAGACTTATAACTTGTACCTTGTTCATTTAATTTCCGTTGCATATTACGCAAGCTAAACCCTAACGATTGGGCAACAACTTTTTGAGAAGGACTGCCCAAAGGTAATAATTCAAATATTTTTGATTTAACAACGTGCTTTAAATCATCTTTATCAATGCGTGACATAAAGTTTTCAAGCATTTTTTCATGCATTTGTGTAATCAAAGGGTTACTGGTCATCACTATATTTTGAGCTTGGGCAAGATCAATAATTATTGCGGTATTAAGCGCGTTAAACTCAATATCGCATTTAAAAAAGTCAGCTAAAAATTCAACATCATATTCAGGCTTAGGAAATGAAAAAAGAACTTTTTTAGGATTTAAACTTGAGCCAGTCAGTTCTCTTGAAAATTTAACGATAGTCGCAATAAATAGTTCAACAGCGATATAAGGCAATACAAGCTCATTAGACTTTCTATAACGACATATATTCATGCTAAAGATTAGATCGTTCTCACATTCAACAATACTAAGCGTGCAGGTATTAGAGACAACTTTTTTGTATTGCACAATGTATGTTAATGCACTTTGTAAACTTTGCGATGACATCATGGCATAACCCAGCGCATGAAAAATATTAGGATGAAATTGCTCAGCAACTACAAGCGCAAAGTCATGTCTATTTAGTTTGTCATTACAATATTCAAGTATTTTAATAGTGTTTTTTGCAGCAGTTCGTGATTCTGGGTTATCAAAGGCACTGCTATCAATTTTTAACTCACTACAAGCTAATTTAAAATCAAGACCAGACAATTCCATCGCTCGCCAAATAGAAATCATCCAACCACTAATTAAAGAATAATCTTCGTCCATACCTTTAAAAACCTACACTTAAGAATCACAAAATTTGAGCACACAACAAAAAATGACATAAAAAAAACATATTGACGCAAAATGGACTATTTAAAAAAACCGTTTTATTACATTTTAATAAGCGTTACAAAAAATTAATTATTACAACATTTACCTAATTATTATAACATTTACCTAATTAATACAATATGAGTGAATAGCAATGAAAAATAAATCTATTATAAAGAATTCATTGAAAACCGCGATAATTTTGGCTCTTAGTGCTCCTGTAGCCCAAGCTGCTGATTTCTATTTTGGTGAAGACGATGAAATACAACTGTCAATAAACTCTCAACTGTCCGTTGGTTCTAGCTGGCGCATGACAGATAGAGATCCTAAATTTTACTCATCTAATAATATCATTGATGGCGTTCCTGGCACTGGTTTATCTTCTACGACAGACGATGACACATTGAACTTTGGCAAACATGATGCTTTTACTACAATCATAAAAGGCATCAATGACATTCAGCTAGAAAAAGATGGTTTTGGTGCCTTTGTTCGCGTTAAATATTGGTATGATCTTGAATTAAAAGATGGCGATCGTCCACACGGCAATGGTCCAAATGGCTATGCTGCTGGCACGCCATTAAGCGATGAAGGTTTTAGTGATACTTCTAAATTTTCAGGCATTCAAATTTTAGATGCTTATATTTATGGTGCCTTTGATTTAGGTGAAACACCTTTAGATGTTCGATTAGGTCGCCAAGTAGTTAGTTGGGGCGAAAGTACCTTTATTCAAGGTGGTATTAATGCCATTAACCCCTTAGATGTAAGTGCCTTACGCCGTCCTGGTGCAACACTTAAGGAAGGATTATTGCCTGTTGGAATGCTATTTGCCAATGCAGGCTTAAGTGAAAACTTAAGTGTTGAAGCATTTTATCAATATGAATGGGAAAAAACACAAATTGATGGCTGTGGTACTTTCTTTGCTACTGTTGATTATGCTGCAGACGGTTGTAATTTTATTACCGCTGCTGGCAGTGATGCACAGGCAGTAGCGGGTGGTGTTTACGCTAAAAGAAAAACAGATATTGAGCCTGATGACGGTGGCCAATACGGTGTAGCTGTTCGTTATTATTCAGAAGCTTTAAATGATACCGAGTTTGGCTTATATTATATGAATATCCATGCTCGTTTACCTATCGCGAGTGTCTATCGCTCAGAATTTACTGATTATGGCCCAACAGAATTGACTCCGCCTGTTGATTTAGTAGATATAACAGGCCCCTTTATTCCTTGGGCTGCAACGGCAGATCCTGCAACGGCTGGTTTATTAAACGCCTATGGCATTACCGATTTATCCAAAGAGAATATCGACTCATTAAATGCCAATTACGTTATCGAGTTTCCTGAAGATCTTAAGGTTTACGGCTTAAGCTTTGCGACTAATGTCAGTGGTATCGCCTTATCAGGTGAAATTTCATATAAACCTGATACGCCAACACAAATAAATGGTAACCATGCCGTAGGTGCCGCGCTATCTGAAAATCCTCTATTACCTTTTTCGCAAAGGCTACAAGCTGAAGGTGTTGTTGGCGACAGTTACGTTAGAGCTTGGGATGAATTTGATGTAACACAGTTGCAAATTACTGCTATACAGTTTTTCGACCAAGTATTAGGAGCTTCAAGAATCACCTTTATAGGCGAGGTTGGCTTAACATTAACCGATGGCATTGAAGACATGGCCGATCAAGGCTATCAGTATGGAAGAGACACTATTTTTGGTGCACCTACTTTTGCACCAGGTGAAGGTGGCTTTAAAACAGACTCTGCTTGGGGTTATAGAACACGCGTAGAGTTTAACTACCCTGACTTGTTTGCAGGTATAGCATTCAAACCAATTGTATCTTGGTATCACGATGTTGATGGTCACAGTGACCAATTTAATGAAGGCAGCACAGTAGCGGCAGTTTCTTTAGAAGCTTTATATCAACAAAAATACTCTTTAACTGTTTCTTATACCAATTTTGGTGGTGGTGAGTTTAACTCTATCACTGATAAAGATTTTCTGGCATTAAGTTTTGCCTTCTCATATTAATTGGAGATATACAAATGAACAAATTTAAAACAACGATTAGTATACTGGCTATATCACTAGGCCTTACATCAAATATCACGTTAGCCAAAGTTACTTCGGTAGAAGCAGCTCAACTTGGCGTGTCATTAACGCCAATTGGTGCTGAAATTGCAGGAAATGAGGCAGGTACCATTCCAAAATGGGAAGGCGGATTACATAGTAAGAACACCACAAAAAGTAAAGATAGTGGTCGCCCTGAAAATCCTTTTCCTGAGGCAAAACCATTATTTGTTATTACTAATGCCAACTTAAATGACTACAAAAGTAATTTAAGTGAAGGTCAAATTGCCATGTTCAAAAGGTATGCTGACTATAAAATGCCAGTATATGAAACAAAAAGAACAGCCGCTTACCCTGAGAGTTTATATAAAACCATACAAACTAATGCAACATCGGCTGAACTTGTTGATGGCGGCAATGGTTTAAAAAACTTCAGCATTACCGTACCTTTTCCTATCCCTAAAAATGGCTCTGAGGTTATTTGGAATCATTTAACACGTTATCGAGGTGGCGCAGCCAAACGCTTCTTAGTGACAGTGCCTGTTCAAAAAGACGGCTCGTTTACTGCGGTGAATATGAACGATCAATTGGTTTGGCCCGATTTTTTAGTCTCAGGTAGAGATGCAAAAAAAGACGATAATGTTTTATTTTATTATCTACAAACAATCACTGCGCCTGCGCGTTTAACAGGTACATCTTTATTACTGCATGAAACGCTTGATCAGGTAAAAGAGCCGCGTCGAGCATGGGTATATAATGCAGGGCAACGTCGTGTAAGACGAGCGCCTAATGTTGCATATGACAGTCCAGGAGCAGGTACAGATGGCTTAAGAGCATCAGACAATTACGATATGTACAATGGCTCTCCTGATCGTTACAACTGGAAGTTAGTTGGCAAAAAAGAGCTTTATATCCCTTATAACGCTTATAAATTACTTGATACTACTGCTAAGTATGAATCAATCATAAACAAAGGTCATCTTAATGCAGAGTTTTTGCGTTATGAATTACATAGAGTATGGCAAGTAGAAGCGACACTTAAAGATAAAGCTCGTCACATCTATGCAAAAAGAACATTTTTCATTGATGAAGATTCATGGGGTGCATCTGTTGTAGATCAATTTGATGGCAGAGGTAAGCTTTGGAAGTTATCTGAAGGCCATAACGTACAATTCTATGATGTAAATACGCCATGGCTTGTTGCTGAAACACTGCATGATTTAAACTCAGGTCGCTATTTAGTGACAGGGTTAAGCAATGAAGAGCCTAAGTTTATGGAATGGGGAATTAAAGCTAAACGTAAGCACTTTAGCACATCGGCATTGCGCCGTATGGGACGTTAGTATAAAAAACTAATATAAAAGACAGTTATAACTGGCACTAAGCGTTAGTTATAACTGTTTTAAACATAACAACATGTGCAAATTAAAAACGTTTATTACATGCTTTAAACACCATCGGTTTACCATATTTTAATGAATTAGTAGAGTTTATCTATTTCATTCGATTTTTATCAATCCTCAGAGAATAATATGAGATTTCATACCCCTAAGCCTTTTATTTTTAGTGCATTTTTCTTGCTTTATGGTGTTTGCTGCCAAGCAAAAATAGAGCTATTAAATACATCATCTGTACCGAGTGATTTAGTTTCAACTAGTATCATTACATCCTTAACTAAAAACTCTGACGAAAGTCTATTAGTCGTAGGCGAGCGAGGGCACATAGTTAGTTGGCAATCTCCAAGCAAATACAGCCAAGAAATATCTCCTGCATCATTGCTACTAACTGACGTAATCGTTTTATCCTCCGGTGCTAAATTAGCCATAGGCCATGATGGAGTAATTATTTTCTCACAAAATAACACCAACACTTGGTATAAGTTGTTTGATGGTTTTAAGCTAATTAAACTAAAAATCGCTTTATTAGAAAAGCAAATTGTATTAGCAAAAAAAAATATCGAGAACCTAAGTGATGAAGATGAAATAGAAGACGCTAGTTTTGCTTTAGAAGATTTAGAATTCGCTTTAGAAGATGTTCAAAATGCAGAAAGTACTGGCCCTAACCTGCCCCTGCTGTCAGTAACTCAATCTAAAAGTGACGCAATTATTGCAACAGGCGCTTATGGCACGTTACTGATCAGTACCGATTTAGGCAAAACATGGAAATTATCAGATGATCTTTTAAATAACCCTGATAAGTATCATCTAAATAGTATTACAAGTGATAATGATAGAACGTATATTGTTGGTGAACGGGGGCTTGCTTATGCGTCTCAAGACAATGGCAACTCTTGGCAGTCAATTAACACACCATACAATGGCAGCTTATTTGGCATACTTTCACAAAAAAAATCAACGAACCTAATAACCTTTGGTTTAAAAGGTAATTATTTTATTTCTAGTGATCAAGGAGAGCATTGGCAACATTATATCTCTGAAAATCGTGCAACATTACTTGGCGGCCATATCAATGAAAATGGTGATGTTGTTTTGGTTGGTCATGGCGGCACAATTCTCAAGCTAAACATAAATACTCCCAATAAAACAAACTTAATAAAACATCCCTCTGGCTCTGCATTTTCAGCAGTTACCATAATGAACGACCAACTTATATTGGGTGGTCAATTCGGTATAGTTTCACTAGACAATTCAGTAGGCAACCCATTAGACAACAAGGGAGTTTCTCATAATGTCTCACTCAAATAAATTCGTTTCGTTTGCTGAAAAAATTATTTTTTCCAATAGATTGATCATTCTAACCTCTCTTATTTTGTTGTGCGCGGCATTAACTTTTCAAGCAATTCAGGTTAAGCCTGAAGCAAGCTTTGTAAAAATGCTGCCGACTAATCATCAGTTCATTAAAAACTTTTTATCATACAAAAAAGAATTGTCCAATTTAGGCAACGTGGTTAGAGTTGTTGTAGAAAGTAAAAATGGTGATATCTTTGATGCACAATACCAAGAGACATTAAAAAATGTTACTGATGATGTCTTTTTTATATCGGGTATTAATCGTGATGGTTTAAAGTCACTGTGGACACCAAATATTCGTTGGCAAGAAGTAACAGAAGAAGGCTTTATCGGTGGTAGTATTATTCCCGATGGCTATGATGGCTCGATAAAAAGCCTTGATACTATCCGTTCTAATATCTTCAAGTCTGGACAAATTGGTAGCCTAGTTAGTAATGATTTCAAATCAAGCATTGTTTTAGCACCTCTGCAAGATATTGACCCTGAAACAGGTTTACCAATAGATTATCATCACCTATCTAAAACATTGGAAAATGAAATAAGAAATAAATATTCGTCTGAAAATATCAACATTAGAATTGTTGGTTTTGCTAAAGTTGTTGGTGATTTAATTGATGGCGCTTTGCAAGTTATTATATTTTTTATGTTAGCGGTATTAATTGTTGTTTTTTTATTATGGCTTTACTCACGCTGCTTACGTAGTACCTTTGTCGTGGTCATTTGTTCTATTTTAGCTGTATTTGCTCAGTTAGGAACGCTAAACATTATGGGCTATGGTATTAACCCTTATTCGATGTTAGTACCCTTTTTAGTGTTTGCTATTGGGGTAAGCCATGGTGTACAAATTGTTAACTCTATTATTCACCACGCAGAAACAGGTGCGAATAAATTAGACGCGGCCAGACTTGCATTTAAATCACTTTATTTAGCAGGAATTACCGCTTTAATAAGTGATGCTATTGGTTTTACTACATTGATGGTTATTGATATTGGCGTTATTCAAGAGCTTGCTATTGCGGCAAGTATCGGGGTGGCTATCATCATTGTTACTAACTTAGTTGCTTTACCTATTATATTAAGCTTTATTGGTATTTCACCTAAAGCAATAGAGCATTCAAGAAAAAACACCCATAAAATTAGCTTAGTAGAAAAGTTATTTGCAGGTTTTACTAAGCCTAAAGTTGCCATATTAATGATTACTCTGTCGCTATGCTTATTTGGTGGCGGCTTATATTTTTCACAGTTCATGAAGATTGGTGATTTAGATGCTGGTGCGCCTGAATTAAGAGCAGATTCTCGCTATAACCTTGATAATGCTTTTATCGTCAAAAATTATACCGCTAGTACCGATGTTTTTGTCATTATAGTTGAAACAGCAGCGGATCAATGTAATAAGTACGACAACTTAGTGTTGATGGATCAGCTTCAATGGCAACTTAAAAATACCAAGGGTGTGCAAAATGTTGTTTCAATAACTGACATTTCAAAACTAGGCATGTTTGGCATGAATGAAGGCTCACTAAAATGGGCTAACCTAAACCGAAACGAATTTGTCACTAACGCAACACTATCACAAGTGCCATCAGGCTTTCTTAATAGTGACTGCTCTATGGCACCCATTATTGTTTTCCTAAATGATCACAAAGCAGACACCTTAAAACGAGTTGTTAAAAAAGTTGGTGACTTTAAACAACAAAACCCACAAGACGGTATTACCTTTTTGTTAGCGGCAGGTAATGCAGGTGTTGAAGCGGCTACAAATATAGTGATTGAAGAAGCACAAATTGAAATGCTTATTTGGGTATATTCTGTTGTTATTATCATTTGCTTAATTACCTTCAGATCAGTACCTGTTGTGATTTGTATAATCGTTCCTTTGGTTATTACCTCAGTGTTAAGTCAAGCTTTGATGGCATTTTTAGGCATAGGTGTTAAAGTCGCAACCTTGCCCGTGATCGCGCTAGGTGTGGGTATTGGTGTTGATTATGGTATTTATATCTTTAGTAAGATAAACGAAGGATTGGCCATGAAAAAATCACTCTACCTGTCTTACTTATATACGTTAAACCAAACAGGCAAAGCTGTTGGCTTTACAGGGGTAACTTTAGCAATTTGTGTTGCAACTTGGGTGCTTTCTCCTATCAAGTTTCAAGCAGATATGGGGCTATTATTAACCTTTATGTTTGTTTTCAATATGATTGGAGCACTAACATTAATACCAAGTTTAGCTTGGTTATTAGGTATAGGAAAAAATAATAGTGATGCCAAATAGTGTGCTTACATTTCAAATAAATATAAAGGCAGTAAAATGACGTTGATTAAGAATACTCATGTGCCAGGAGTGCACTGTTCTAGCACAGCAATAGCTGATCTAGTTCGCTTCCATGGTTTCAATTGGAGTGAAGACTTTTGCTTTGGTGTTGGTGGTGGCTTAGGCATTACTTATTTGAAAACGCCACAAGCATCCCCTACTCGCTTGCTACATACTCGCTCTTTAGGTTATGAAAAACGTTTTTTCAATGCCATTGGTATTAATGACTTTTCATGGCTAAGTGCTTCTGCGGTAGAAGAAAGTGAACAACATCTGATTACCGCATTAGATGAGAATCGTCCGGCATTATTGCTTACTGATATTTATTATTTACATTATTTTAATTCCTCTAGCCATTTTCCAGGTCACGGTGTAATGGCATGGGGCTACAATAAAGACGAGCAATTTTTTCATGTAACCGATACCGAAAGAGAAAACTTAGAAACGGTATCATTTGAAAAAATGAAAAAAGCTCGAGTATCACAAATGCTCCCTTTTATATGTAACGGTGACTTTTATGCGCCAAAACACTTAAATAAACCTACCGATTTAAAAAGCTTATGTCAGCAAGCTATTAAAGAAAATGCCTCTCGATTACTCAACTCAACCGATAAGACAACGGGATTTTCCGCTCTGCAAACATTAATAGATGATTTTAACGAGTGGGAGCACTCTGAAGATTGGCAGTGGAATTGTCGTTTTGCTTATCAAACCATTGAAAAACGTGGCACGGGTGGCTGTGGTTTTCGAAAAATGTACGCACGCTTTCTTAGTGAAGCAAGCCAGTACCTTGATTCAATAAAAACATTACATTTAGAAGATAAAATGCAAAAAAGTGCACAACGTTGGTATGAGCTTTCAAATGCTTTTAAACAAATATCTGAAGTCGACACCCCAAATTTTGATCTAATTAAAAAAGCTATAAAGCAAGTGATAGCAGATGAAACACACTATTGTGAAGCGGCTATGTTGGTATAAGCCTAACTTATTATAATCTGAATATTTGAAAGTTATTGAGTAACTACTTGAATGAGCTTGTAAATGGGTGAAGGAATAAATATGAATACCGATACCGAAAGAAACTTAATTAACCGCGTTGCCATGGGTGATGTTTTTAGACGCAAAGCGGCGGTTACACCAAATTTAGATGCACTTGTTGAATACCGAGACGACATCAGGCTTTCTTATACTCACCTAGAATTAAACAATGCCCTTAACAAAGTAGACCATATGTTAAGAGCTTTAAACATAAAACCAGGTGATAAAGTTGCTTTAGCAAGCCCTAACTCGATTGAATTTGCACTTATTACTTATGGCTGCATGAAAGCAGGTGTTGTTATTGTGCCACTAAACTATTTGCAAGGGCATGCAGATATCGTTTTCACCCTAAATCATTGTGAAGCAAAAGCGCTATTTATCGAAGACTCATTAATTGAGAAATTTGAACAGTGTAAAGATGAATTATCCGCAATTAAGCATTGGGTATCTATTCCTGTGACAGGTAATTCAGTACCAGAGTATTGCCTCTGCTTTAATCAATTACTCGCAGGTGCCTGTGATACAGAAAATAGTGACACGATTATAAATGACCGAGACCCGTTACAAATACTTTATACTAGTGGCACAACCTCCAAACCGAAAGGTGTTGAAACTTCACATCTTGCTTTGTTTATTAACACCTTATCAGCCGCCATTGATTTAGGCATTCAAAAAGAAAATACAGGCACCAGCGTAATGCCCATGTTTCATTGTGCTCAACACCTTATTTCTACTTCAGTGTTACATATGAGCGGTGCTGTTATTATTTTTAGAGGCTTTGAACCTGAAGCGTTTGCAAAAACCATTGAAAAAGAGAAAGTAAACTTTGTCTTCCTTTTGCCTTTGATGTGGAAAGCACTTCTTGATGTACCTAATATAGAAAAATATGACTTTAGTGCATTAAAAACCTGTATGTACGCCATGGCACCTTTTGACAAGCCAAGCTTATTACGTTTAAAAGCGCTCTTTAAATGTCCTTTTATATTAGGCTCAGGGCAAACAGAAATGACCCCCGTAACCACTGTTTTTCAGGATAAATGGTCCTATAAAGACGGGAACTATTGGGGAGAAGCTTTAGTCACCACAGACCAAGCCATAATGGATGATAACGGAAATTTACTAGCCGATGGTGAAATAGGTGAAATTGTATGGCGCTCTCCTTCTGCCATGAATGGCTATTATAAAGATCCAGAAGCGACTGCCGCGGCATCAACATTTGGCTGGCATCATTCAGGCGATTTAGGTTACTTTGATGAAGATCATCAATTAATGTTTGTGGATAGAAAGAAAGATATGATTAAAACAGGTGGCGAAAATGTGCCTTCTGTTAAAGTTGAGCGAATTATTATGGGCCATGCTGGTGTAGCCGGTGTTACGGTTATTGGCTTACCACACCCCCACTGGACAGAAGCGGTAACCGCGATAGTTATCCCAAAAGAAAATATAGATATAAGTGAGGAAGAGCTGATACAGCTTTGTAAAGACGAATTAGCCGGCTATGAAGTGCCTAAGCGCATAATATTTGTAGACAATATTGCTAAAACAGCAACAGGAAAATTCCTTAAAGCACCCGTACGTGAAAAGTATGCGGATCTTTATTTAAATGAGTAAAAGTAAGTAAAACCAGGTGAATTAAGATACTTCTAAATAAAAATTCACTTGGCTATTCACTTTTAGCTATTTACCTTTATCTATTCAGAAGTATTCAGTGAATGCAAGTACCCATGCTCTTTAGCGGCAATGAGCGCCTGTGCTCTATTTTTAACATTGAGTTTCAAATAAATATTATGCAGGTGCCACTTTAATGTACCTTCAGAAATATTCAAGGCGTTAGCTACTTGTTTATTCGGTAATCCCCCACCAAGCTGTAGCACAATTTCTTTCTCCTTAGTAGTAAGGGGTTCAATCAACGTTTGCTTCTTATAACAAATATCAGGACACTGCTTTAATAATAGGCAAACAAAACTATGCTGTTCTTTCGTTAGCTCTTCATTCACTGCAAACATTAATAATTCGTAAACTAATCTGCCTTCATCTACATACATACGAAGATATTTTCTAGTTCTTGATATTTCGATTGAATTGACAAAAAAAGCTAATGCATTTTTTTTATCTTCCATGGCAAAATATGTTATCGCCATTAATAACAACCAATAGGATAGTTGTCTCATTTGCAAGTTTTGTTGACTTTTGTCAATAAGTTGATGTAATAACTCAATAGCGTCTTGATATTTTTCATTAATTATTAATTGATGGATTAAAGACTTACTGATAATTTTGTCTTTGTGACTACTGATATGATACTCATTAATTACTGTCTGCTGGATTTGGTACGCCTGCGCATAATTGTCCGCTTCTTTAATTCTATTATTAAGCAATAGTGACGTAATTAAATCATCAACTAAGGTTAATTTCAGTCTAAAATAATCTTTGTTTTCTGACCATTTAATAGCATTTTTCAATACATTTAGACCTTCATCAACCAAGCCTTTAGCGACAAAAATTTTGCTCTCTGTCTGAAATAATGCAATTAGTATGTCTGTTGACCCTTGCTCTTTTATATAAGGTTGACAGCTTTCAATATACTTTTGTGCAAGTTCCAGCTCACCAAATTCATAATACATAGCTGCAATTAGCGTTGACAACATATAACCGAGATGTGATTGTTTACCAAGCTTATTCGTTAATTCTTTTAGGCTTTCAGTTGATTCTTGAAAAGCTTCATGATGAAAACCTTGTTTTGCATATAAAACAGACAATATAGCTGTCGTCCAACCGACACCAAAATAACTTTCTGCACTTTTAAAGTGCTCTAATGCACAAAACAAAGATTTTTTACCTTCATCAAATAAAGAGATACATTTACAACTAAAGCCTTTGACTAAATGAGCCATAGCAAGCTCAAAGTGATACTGATTATTGGCTTGGTATACTTCTCTGTGTCCCCATTCATTTAACCAGTGGGTGATTTTTGAATTCAAACCTTTAATATCATCTTTTAATGCTGACATGAGAAAAGAAGCTAGGCTTGTTTGCCTTTTAATAATTTGGGCACTGTTTTCATCTACATCTGGTAATTGAGCAAGTAAAATAAGTGAGTTTTCATTCATTTTATCAAACTGCTTGGTGAAGCAAAGCACCAACATATAATTTGATCTAATTAACGGATATTTGTCTAAAAAGGATACGGGGAGTTTATTAACCCACTCAATGTAATCATAGTGACGACCTTTTTTGAGGAATATATCTAATTCTTTAACTATCCAACCTGACGCGGTATCAAATTGACCAACGTTTAATGCTAGCTCTATCGCTTTGCTTGTTCTGTCATTATTATAAAGCCAGTTAGCGGCACGTATTGAACAATCTAAAATACCAAAATGACCTAATGCTAGCCTTGCTTTGTTTCTTAAAAACTTCAAAAATAAGGGATGAAACTTAAAGTGATCATGCGCTATCGTAGTAATGAAAGTATTATCTTCAAGTAAATAAGACAATTTAGCGTGAGCATTTTGATCTTGGGTAATATCATTACACAACGAAAGGTGAAACTCATCTACCACTGAAATTTCGTGGATAAATTTTTTATAATCCGCCGTTTGTTTTTTATATGATTTTTCTGAAAAATAAGTTGCTAAGCTTTGATTTCCTTGCTGTAAGTCTTCTATGATTAAGTCGACTTCATGTTCGCTTTTAATGTGGTTTAATACAAACTGGATACCAAGAGGCCAACCCTCGGTAATATTTAATAGTTTTTCAAGCTTGTAACTTTCTATCTCTTCAAAGCCTTGCGTATCAAATAAATGTCGAACATCACAAAAAGATAACTTTAAATACGCCTCATCAATCATGCCGACTTGATTGTGTAATAACAAATTAGAGTAAGAAAAATTAGGAGATTTAGTACAAGTTACAATAAGGTGGAATGGGTCGTTGGATTTAGCGATAAAACTGCTAATGATTTTATTCGAAGACTCATTAGTTAGCAGGTCAATATCATCTACGAAAATATCATAAACTTCACTCACAAGGCATGAATCTAACATTGAATTAATAATAGGCTCTAATGAAGGCAAAGAGATATTATCAAGCTGATTAATGAAAGCTGTATTTACGTCTAATTTCGTGGCTTGAAGCGAAGAAACAATTTTTTTAAGCAGCTCAATGGGATTATTATCCGATTCAGAAATAAATATAGAAATATTGTTTTTTTTAGAGTCTTTGCATAGCTTACCTAATAGTTTTGTTTTTCCATAACCCGGCTGAGATTGAATAAGGACAAGTTGTTTTTGATGAATGTTTAAGTTTGTATTATGCATAGTTTAGATACAACAAATTAATATTATATTATTACTTAAAGCCCTGATAAACATTAACACTTAATGCTAAATATCGCTAGTTGAATAGCTTATTGCTAAGCGATTCAACTAGCGGATTAAACCAGAGTAAATCCCTAAAATTTATAGCCAACCATCAATGAATACACGGTAGGGTCAACATCAATTGTTGCAGAGCCTTTAGCACCATTTGCGACATCAAAAGTAACATCTGTTGAAATATCTGCATACCTTAGTGATGCATTGACAAACCAAGCCTCATTAAAGTAATAATCAATACCAACTTGAACAGCTAAACCTACAGAGGAGTCAAGGCTTAAATTGCTGAAGCCACTTGCTTGTCCTGCAGAATTAAACTTCTCATCCCAAAAAAAAGTATAATTTATTCCCACACCAACATAGGGTTGAAAAGATGATGATGTATCAAAATAATACAAGGCGCTTATAATAGGAGGTAAGTGCGTTATTTCAGCAACATTACCTCCTTCAAGTGCAACATCATGGGTAAAAGGTGTTGCCACAATAGCCTCTATAGCCCAATTTGAATTTAAAAAATAGGCAAAGGTTCCACTTATTTGGGAATTATCATCTACTGTTAATGTTAATCCAGAGTCTGCTCCATTTAAAAAAACCGACGATTTACTACTATCTGGAACAACTAATGAAACTCCACCTCTTATTATAATATCGCCAGATTCGTTTGCAAAAACTAAAGCCGGTAAGATTAACATTGTGGAGACGAATGCAAACATCAATGTAATATTTTCTTTTTTCTTTTTCATATTTTATCCTTTTCTAAGTTTTACTTAGTTATGTAGAGTAATCAGGAAAACTCATATTTATATATTGATAAACATCGTTATTAAGCAGCGCATTATAAACTGGATCGAAATCCAATAAAAAAGCAATATTATCCTTCTAAGATGACAATATCATCACTTTCTTGGATAAACTGTAAAGGCATGCACCACATAACGAAAATTTAAATAAAAACAACCACTTACAAGGTTATATCAAGCTATTGAGTAATAGATATGAATAAAACAATAGTAGTGCTAACTGTATCCCCCAAAAACTAGCACGTATAATCACAGCCAAAATATTAGTGGAAATCATATGGATAACAGATTGACCCATACGAGCATAGAGCACATACATTACCGTTGAATTCATTACATCTAACTGTCCAGAAAGCGAAGCAATAACCACTAAGCCAGCAAATGCGGGTAGCATCTCATTGCAGTTTAATTGTGCTCTTGTCAGTCTCTGACCAAAACCTGGAGTATTGCTACCATCAGGAGAAAAATTATTTAATGAAACTTTATTACTACTTACAAAAGTATAATATGCCCTCATATTAAGAAGTATAAAGCTTAGTGCTAATGTCCAGGTTGCAAAACCAGCTAATGCAATTAATGTTTGATTCATGTTTTATCCTATTGTTTGTTTCAGTAAGAGTGAACTTGGCGTTCAATTAATCATCTAAAGTACCTATGTATACAATTCGAGGAAAACTCTATATTACTATAATCGTCAACGATAACTCCCAATAGAGTGATATCCTGTACATACTACATAAGCATACTATTTAACATGACACATACCCCTATACTGTAATTGACATAAGTGAAACTTTACTAGCTTAGAACTAGTAAAGTAGAAAAATGCAAAGCTAACTTTAAGTGATTTTACGCTGTAAATAGTGAGATATTTGAGCCGCCAAAATTAAAAAATTATTTTGAGTTTATGATCATATCCGCTGCCTTTTCAGCAATCATTATGGTGGGTGCATTAGTATTACCTGCAACGACATTTGGCATTATAGAAGCATCAACAACTCGTAAACCTTTTACCCCATGAACTTTTAATTGGTTGTCAACCACCGCCATGTCGTCACTACCCATTTTACAAGTACCTACTGGGTGATATATGCTTTCAGCACGTTTACGAATATCTTCTCTAATTTGATCATCTGACTCAACTATACTGCCAGGAGCAACCTCTTTATCTCGATAAGGAGCAAATGCCTGAGTCTTAAGTAGTTTTCGTCCAATTTTATAACCATTGACCAGATTCACCCAGTCTTCTTCCTCCGTTAAATAGCGTGGTTGGATAAGTGGTTCGTCAAGGGGATTCGCTGTTTTTAAGGCGATAAACCCTCGGCTTTTCGGTCTAATATCACAAATGTGCAAGGTATAACCATAGCCCAACATTATTTGACGACCATGATCCTTCAAATAGGTAGGTAAGAAATGAAATTGAATATTTGGTGTTTTTTGGCTTTTATCACTTTTGATAAAACCACCACTTTCTGCAACATTACTGGTTAAAAAGCCTTGTTTATTTTTGATATAATCAACAGTTGCCATAGCACCTTTCACCATACCAAGCGGTGTAACGGCAATAGCGTCTTTACTAATAGAGCTATCCATTAAGGTAATATCAAGATGGTCTTGTAAATTTTGACCTACACCTTCAAGCTTTTTAACTACTGGAATGCCATGTCGTTTTAACTCTGCTTCAGGCCCGACACCTGATAGCATTAATATTTGTGGCGAATTTAAGGCACCACCACTGAGGATAATTTCACCCTTGTCTTTTAAACCAATAGAATGCGTTGCATTATTTTTAGCGTACTCAACACCCACTGTTTTTGTTCCTTCAAATACAATTTTGGTTACTTGCGCTGCAGAAATAACATCTAAATTAGAACGTGCTAAAACTGGTGTTAAATAGCCCTTTGCTGCACTACAACGTTCACCATTTTTTTGAGTGACTTGATAACGACCGAAACCATTTTGATCGTCACCGTTAAAATCATTATTATGCTTATAGCCAAGTTCTTCACCTGCATCTACGAAAGCATCACTTAACCTATTCACGGTTCTTAAATTATCAACACCAAGCGGACCAGAATTACCATGAAGTTTACAGTCCATGGTTTGATTGCCTTCAGATTTGATGAAATAAGGTAAAACATCTTTATAAGACCAACCTTTATTGCCTAACTTTTCCCAGCTATCATAATCTTCTTTTTGACCACGAATATAAACCATGGCATTAATAGAGCTACTGCCGCCATGAGTTTTTCCTCTAGGCCAAAATAACTCTCTACTATTTAATTCTGTTTGTACATCGGTATTAAACTGCCAATTGAGTGTTTTACTTCTGGAAAGAAGTGCCATGCCAAGGGGAACATGAATAGATGCACTTTTGTCTTCAGGGCCTGCTTCAATTAATAATACTTTCTTCTTTGTGTCGGATGATAAACGGTTTGCCAAAACACAACCAGCAGAGCCGGCACCAATAATTATAAAATCATACATACTAAATTCTCTCTTTTTCACTAATATCATCAAAAACAAATACTAAAAAGGGTGAAAAAGATAATTTTCGCACCCTTTTTAAATTAGCTAGACTGTTCTACGAAGTCTGGTTTTTCTCTTACAAAACAATCTGGACATGGAAAGTCCTCAGGCAAATCCTTAAATGCTGTTCCTGCAGGATAACCTTCATGCTCTGCACCTAAAGCTTCATCATATATATAACCACAATCTGGACATTCATATTTTTTCATTTTGATACTCTCTTTTTTGTATTACGTTGTTTTAGCTTTGATTAAATTAATGATGTAGGCATTAATTAACCATGACTAATGAATAGGTTAAAACGCCTATGCACATACAGGCAAAACCACCATGGAAAATAACAAGTAAAAAAGGTGTTTTACGCTCTTTAAACCATTTTCCAAAAACCATAAAGCCAAATATTAACAATGTGGTAAATAACCCTACTGAAATCCACCCCCAATCACTCCAATACCCTCTTAGCTGTCCCATGAAAAGTAAAAGTAAACCTACCCCACCAGCCATACCATGAGCACCTATCATAAGGCGATTTACTTTTTTATTACTTTTTCTACGTTTAACTAAATAAACACCAAAAAAGGCAACCATTATGAATACTATCAGTGCTAAAAATTGCATAAGTCCTCCTCATGTTATGATAGCGATAGCAAAGCTACCGCTTTCTTAAAACTTACGCCGCTTTAGCAACTTTAGGGTTGTGATAGCGTTTCATCATTTCATCTTTTACATCGGGATCTATATTCACTTTATTCATATCACCTTCAGCCCAATTAATGACCATTGGGTTCATTAATGAGTAAAATACTGATGGAAAAAATGAAACAAAGAACATAGTAGGATACCCGTAAGGTAACGCTGGTACTTCAGGATAATCTCGTAACACTTGATAAGGACGTGTTGGATGAGCATGATGATCTGAATGACGTTGTAAATGTAATAATACTAAATTGGAAGCTTTTTGATTACTATTCCATGAGTGACGTGCTTGACAACGCTCATAACGACCATTGGCAGCTCGCTCACGCATCAAGCCGTAATGTTCAATATAATTCGCACTGGTTAATTGCCACCAACCAAAAGCCGCTCCTATCGCTAAGAAAGGGATCATTATCGGACCAAAATAAGCTAACATTAAGGTATAAGCAGCGATAGTAATAAGCGCTGGTTGAATAATTTCATTACTTAACGACCATTCAGATTTACCTAAACGATGTAATCTTGCTGTTTCAAGTTCCCATGCACGTCTAAATGCTCCAGGTATTTCTCTTTGAACAAACTTATAAATACTTTCACCAAAACGTGATGTCGCTGGATCTTCAGGAGTGGCAACATCTTTGTGGTGACCTTTATTATGCTCAATAAAGAAGTGACCGTAACCACTGCAAGCTAAGATAACTTTAGCAGCAAAAACCTGCCCTTTATCGTTAACTTTATGACCTAATTCATGACCGGCTACGAGTGCAAGACCATTAGCCAAGCCAATACTTAATGAGGCACCTAAAATGTTAAACCAAGAAAAATCGACCGTTGCAATAGTATAACCAACGTAAATGATGGCAAGCCAATGAGCGACTGTAGCGCCGTACATGATATAAACGTAATAACGATCTTTACCTAATTCTTCGACTAATTCATCACTCGGGTTAGCAGAATCAAGCCCTAAAAGATGATCTAATACCGGTAAAATGGCATACCAAGCGATTAGCAAAGACCATAACCATAAGCCACTACCTGTTTCTGATGCTACATAAGCAGATAGAATTGGCACTCCAGGCAACACCATTGACGTCCAATATAAATAGCGTTTACTTTTTATCCAGCCACTATCCTCTTCAATAACAGCAGCCGTTGCATCTTCGACCCCCGAATTTTGAATACCTGTTTGTATTTTCTCTATAATCTCAGTCATTTTTTGCTCTCTTAGTTTTGATGGTTAATTTCATTTAGTTGTAATAAAGCCGATTTAAAATTGCTTATTTTATTTGACTAAAAACACTATGCCTTATATCTCCCCCTAACAAACCTAACAATAGTTAGGGATTGGTAAAGTTAGACACATACAAGCAGAAGAAAAAACTAACCGACTGAATTTGCTCGATTTATTTTAACTAAAAATAAAAATAAAACTAATATCCACATACAAAACATAATCACTATTCTTTTTATGATATGTTTTATTGCATTATTTTTAGTGGCGTTAACATTTCTTTTAGGTATAATTTGTAAGGATGAAAAGTTGAGACGATTATTGATTTTTATATATGGTATTTGTTGCTATTTTATTGCGATGGCAAGTCAGGCATGGTTTATTCTTTACCTGAGCGATTGGCAAATAATAGAGCAAAATATTCATGCGCCACAAGTCAGCAGTTTACCTGTTGCTTTGTTGACAAATATTGTCCTGATTATAGTTTTTTCTAGTCAACATTCCATCATGGCTCGAACGTGGTTTAAAAACGCCATTAATAACTATATTAATCCTGCGGCAGAGCGCAGTACCTATGCATTAATGTCTGGATTATCTTTATGGTTAATGGTTTACTTTTGGCAACCTATAGATGGCGTTCTTTGGCACATAGAAAACAGTTTTATTTCCTCAATAATAATCCTGTTATTTTGTTTTGGTTGGATTTTTTCAACCTTAGCCACGTTCATTATTAATCATTTTGAACTTTTTGGTTTACAACAAGTTTTTTTAAACTTGGTGAATAAACCAACGCCTAAAATTAATTTTGCCGAAAAATTATTTTATCGTTTCATTAGACACCCTATACAGTTAGGCATTTTAATTGCTATTTGGGCGACGCCGATAATGACTTACGGACATTTAACACTGTCAGTTTTATTCACTATCTATATTTTTATTGGTTTATATTTCGAAGAAAAAGATTTGGTGAGTGCTTTAGGTGATGCCTATAACGATTACAAGAAGCGAGTAGGTATGATTTTCCCAAAAAGTACAAGAAAATAATCACCAAAAACAATCAACAATTGATACACTGAGTATTAACCAACAGAAAGGTAGCCTTTTTACTAGTAATAGAGGCTACCTGAAGAGTCTTAAAGAAGTTAAAGTTTCGAAAATGAAAATAGTGCTGTATGTTAATAGGTAGTAAGTAGATTTATGGAATCATACTCTCAGGCATCAGCACAGCAATAACTTGCCCTTTAACACATACAACATCATTAGCTGATAACGTTATATCAACAACAACTTTTCGCGCTTTTATCTCACTAAAACGCCCTATTAAATCCAGTTCAACACCTTGTGGTGTAGGCGCTAAATAATTCACATTCAGTGCGCCAGTAACAAAGCGTAATGCGGGTAAACTGCCCATTTCACGATCTTGGGCAAGATATGCTATAGCTGCAGCACTGCCCGTACCATGACAATCTATTAAAGACGCAATCATACCACCATAAACAAAACCCGGGATTGCCGTGTACTTTTCATCCGGTAGATAATGAGCAATAGTTGTACTATTAACTACGTTTTCCATGTCAACATTCTGCCAAAAACTTTTCAATTGATGACCTTCTGCATGATTTTTGCCACAGCCAAAACAGTGACTTAATTTATCAGGGTAGAGATCTTGGAAAGCTTGCTTGTTCATATTTATATCCTTAGTAATTTAAAAATCAGGCATACGAGATAAGCCTGATTTATGCATGATTATTGGTATTGACTATTGCTATTAACTATACCACCACATCTAGCATAGAGCGTCAATAACACTGGAAATATCTGTACCCGCTTTTTCTTATTGGAGGTTTTATTGAAAGAACTCACAAAAATACATTTCCTACAATAAATTTAAACCACTAGGTACTTTGATCTTAAGTGATAGCAACATTTGGGCAAAGGTTTTAGCTTGTGAATCGAGTCTAACCGATGCGCTACCGCCACCGCCTAACGCTTTGGTTATAAAAAAATTCAAGGCATTAAAACCGGGGATTTCATAGCGAGTTACCTCACCTTCAATGGTGTGTGCAAAATAATTAGCAATAACCTCAGCCGTCAGCTGTTGCGATAATAACCCCATATACTCTGGCTTTCTGGCGATAACACCTATATTGGCATTATCTCCTTTATCACCACTACGGGCATAAGCAAGTTGCTCTAGAGTCACTTCTTGCCAATCACTTTGTGGCTTAACTGCGTCTAATTCCGTTTGATTAAAACCAAACACTGCTAACGCACTATCGGGTGAATCTGCTTCACTTAAATAACACTGTTCAATAATAACCTTGTCATTTAACTGCACTAACACTGGCACATTTTTTTTATCTATTAAGGTAGAGTGAACGCGCATTAACGGTTGTGGCTTGGTTCGTGATATACCAAACGCTGTCATTCCTGGTGTTGCCGACGTAGCTAAGTAAGCCAATTCAGCCGAAGCAAAGTTTAGCGCTTTAGGGCTGTTATGCTGTAAACCATATTTTGCCATGACCTCACGCGGGGCGATATTTTGCTTATGTGGGCCGTAAGTATCTTCAGAGCCAACAATTTCTATACTAACCTCTTGGTAAGGCGCTATATTATTTTCAGAAAAATATTGTTCGGTACGTTTAACCCAAGCATTTAAATTAACGCGCGCTTTTTCTGCCGCTCTTAAACCTGCAATATAAAATGTGCCCATTAATCGATAGCCATCAACATAGGTGGCACAAACTTTATACTTGCTACCCGGCGAACGACCTTTAGCCCCTTGTACTTTCACTTGATTCTCATCAACTTGTTCAAGTGTTACCTTACTCCAGTCACAGGCTACGTCAGGCAATAAGTAATTAGCGGGATCAGCAATTTCATACACTATTTGCTCAGAAATAGTGCCAACGGTGACTATTCCGCCTGTTGTTGGCGGAATACTGACAATAAAGTCACCATCAGACTCAACCGTTGCTATGGGGTAACTCATGTTGGCAAAATCAGGAACTAAATGCCAATCGGTAAAGTTGCCGCCAGTACATTGTGCGCCACATTCTAAAACATGCCCCACTAAAGAGCCTTGCGAAAGCTTGTCGTAGTCGGTTGATTTCCAATTAAACTCATGAATAAGCGGCGCTAACATAACAGCGCTGTCTACCACACGACCGGTAACAACAACATCTGCGCCTGCATTTAACGCATCAGCAATAGGCTGAGCGCCTAAGTAAGCATTAATACTGGCTAATTTTTCAGGTAATGGCTCGCCACTTTGATTTTCGGTTAATTGCTGAGGATCCAACTCTGCTGTTTTGTCGGATAAATTATCACCGTAAACACCGGCTATATTTAAATTAATATCTAACTCAGTGCATAGAGTTTGCAGAGCAGATATACAGCTAGGTACATTAACACCGCCCGCGTTAGCAATAACTTTGATGCCTTTTTTGGCACAATCCGCTAAGACATCTTTCATCGCAACGGTGACAAAATCAACTGCGTAGCCGTAGTTTTCATTTTTAGCTTTAGCACGAGACAAAATTGCCATGGTAACTTCGGCTAAGTAATCAAACACTAAATAATCTATATCGCCTAAATCAACCAGTTGACGGGCAGATAATTGGCTGTCACCGTAAAATGCTGATGCACAACCAATTCTTACTTTTTTATTATTCATGATAATTAGCCTACTTTATCGTTAAATTCATTAATAACTGTTTTGATTTAACTTGTTGGCCAATTTCTACATTAATGCTTTCAACCACACCATCAGACAGTGATTTTAATTGATGTTCCATTTTCATCGCTTCTAATACAACGAGTGTTTGCTCTTTGGTGACGGTTTGTCCGACTTTAGCCAGAACATCAACAATAGCACCGTCCATTGACGCTTTAATTTGACCACAGCCTTCACCCTGTTCAAGATCAGCGGGTTGATGAGAAATGTCATCAAAAATAAAGTGCCCTAAACCGTCATCTAAATATAAACGTTTATCATCAAAGACATAGCTATAGGTATTGCGAATATTGTTTTCAACCAAAACACAGCGACCTTGTTCTGCATTAAGTGCTGCGTCAAGTTGCTGTATTTCAATCACTTCATCATTGACTGTTACTTTAAATTTATCACAACCAAAAAAGTCGGTAGATAAGTGTAACAAGTAGGGTTCACCATCAAACGCTAAGTTTAAGGCATAATTAAGTGGTGCTGAGCTGGTCCAATCTAACTTAAAGTCAGGCTGTTCATTTAGGACATTATTTAGGTAATATAAAACAGCCGCTCTTGCTAATGTTTTACTACCAGGCTTGGTTTCAGCCATACTAAAATCATCGCTAAAATGTTGTTCTATAAAGGCAGTAGTTGCCTCGCCATCAATAAATACCGGATGATTTAATACGTTTTTCAAAAATAGTTTGTTATTGTTTACCCCTAATAATACCGTGTCTTGCACCGCAGAAGATAAACGTCTGATGGCAGTGCTACGGGTATCACCATAAGCAATCACTTTTGCTAGCATGGGATCATAAAACTGACTTACTGCTTGACCTTTTTGGATACCTTGGTCAATACGAACCCCTGCTCTGTTTTCATCTTCAGGGGTGTGCCAGTCCGCTACCACACCGGTTTGCGGCATAAAACTATTGCGGGGATCTTCTGCATATAAACGTACTTCAATGGCATGACCCTTAAGTTTTATTTCATCTTGCGATAACGGCAGTGGCTCACCTTCAGCAACAAGGAACTGCCATTGAACAAGATCTAAGCCAGTGATAAGTTCAGTTACGGGGTGTTCTACCTGTAAGCGTGTGTTCATTTCTAAGAAGAAGAAGTTATTGTCTTTATCAACTAAAAATTCAACGGTACCTGCGCCTTTATATTGGCAAGATTTAGCCGCATCAACCGCCGCTTGTCCCATTTTTTTACGCAATTCTTCACTAACAAAAGGCGATGGCGCTTCTTCTACTACTTTTTGATGACGGCGTTGAATAGAACAATCGCGCTCACCAAGATAAATGGCATTACCTTGGGTATCAGCAAATACTTGAATTTCAATATGTCGCGGTTCAATGATGGCGCGTTCTAAAATTAACTCTCCGCTACCAAAAGCTGTTTGTGCTTCTGAACGTGCGGTATTAATATTTTCAGCTAAATCTTCTTCTTGCAACACCAAACGCATGCCACGGCCACCGCCACCAGCAGATGCTTTGACCATGAGTGGAAAACCAATCTCTTTTGCTTGTTCAATAAGCACATCATCCGATTGATCAGCACCTTGATAGCCCATAATACAAGGCACACCTGCTTCTATCATGGCAATTTTTGATAAACGCTTACTACCCATTAATTCTATTGCGCTAGCATCAGGTCCTATAAAGGTGATACCTGCATCGGCACAAGCTTTCGAGAAGTCGGCATTTTCAGATAAAAAACCATAACCCGGGTGTATCGCTTCTGCTCCTGTAATTTTGGCGGCATTAATTATTTTTTCTGGAGATAAGTAAGACTCGGCTACATTGGCTGCGCCGATATGAACCGCTTGGTCAGCCTCGTGGACAAATAAAGCATCTACATCAGCATCACTATAAACAGCAACGGTTCTATAACCTAGTTCTCGAGCTGTACGAATAATACGAACAGCAATTTCACCACGGTTAGCAATTAAAATTTTATTAAATTTATTCATTATTTTTCAGCTTCTTGTTTTTGTGAACTTGGTATTACCCAGCTAGGAGAACGTTTTTGTAAAAATGAAGCAGTACCTTCTTTACCCTCTTTTTTTAGCGAGCTGCAAAAGTACCCTGCTGCTTTATCTAAAAGTTGCTCATGTTCAACCAAGCCAACTTCTAAGATTAGCTTTTTAGTAAGCGCGTTAGCTTCGGGAGCACAGTGCATGACCTTGGTAATCACTTCATTTAATTTACGATCAAGTTCATCTTTATTTTGCGTAACGTAATGAACCAAGCCTAATGCTTTAGCTTCTTCACCATAAATACTTTCGCCCAACAAGGTTAACCGCCTTGTTTGCATTAACCCTATGCGAGATACGACAAAAGGCGCTATTTGTGCTGGCACTATACCTAAACGCGTTTCTGGCATGGCAAATTTTGTATTTACATCGGCTATGCCTACATCTGAAATACATGCCAAACCAAAACCGCCACCTAAAACAGCTCCTTCTAATACGGTAATAACCACTTGCGGGGCATTATTCACTAGGGTGATCATTCTGCCAAAAGTGCGATTAAATCCCCACATAGGATCATGTGCTGGTGTTGCAGAATCAAAATTCATTCCTGAAATATCACCGCCAGAGCAAAAGTTATTTTCTGCCCCACGGATGACAATAATGCGTACAGTTCTATCATCATTAACGCTTTCAACAACAGCCATAAGCTCTTCAACTAAGGCTAGATTCATGGCGTTTTTTTTATGTGGCCTGTTTAAGGTTATAGATAAAACACCTTGATTACTTTCAGTAATTAATTCCTGACAATCTGGTAGTGCCATGGTTAACTTCTCTTTTTTGATTTATAACGGCTACTTCTAAAAGTGACTAGAAACAAGTATTAGAAACGAGCAATACCAAAACTAGTTTTATTAGTGGTACGTTCTTTTGCTTCTCGACAAAGACTCAAGACAAAACCAACAATAGCGCGGGTATCACGCGGATCAATTATGCCGTCATCCCATAAACGCGCAGTATTGGCTAGTGCATGAGAACGCTCTTCCATAGCAGTAACCACATCGGCTTCAATTGCGTCTAGCTGCGCTGCGTCAACATTGCCTGAGCGAGACATTTTAGCTTCCGCAACCGTGCGCATTACACTACCCGCTTGCGCTGGTCCCATCACTGAAACAACCGTTGGCCATGCAAACATGAAATTTGGCGAAATGCCGCGACCACACATGGCATAGTTTCCTGCGCCATAAGAGCCTCCAACAACAACACTAATTTTAGGTATGGTTGAGTTAGTGACCGCTTGAATTAATTTGGCTCCGTGTTTAATAATGCCGGCTTGCTCTGATTCAGTGCCAACTAAAAAGCCAGTGGTATTGTGTAAAAATAATAAAGGTACGCCAGATTGTTCACATAATTGAATAAACTGCCCTGCTTTTGCTGCGCCATTAGCGGTAATAGGACCATTGTTACCAATAACACCACACGCATAGCCTTGAATATGCACATGCCCACATACGGTGCCAATGTCATAATCTTTTTTAAAGTCGACAAAATTAGAGCTGTCACTAAGTCGTGCAATAATTTCACGTACATCGTAAGGCGTTTTACTTTCAACGGGCACAATACCTAATAGCTCATCTTTATCAAAATTAGGCTCTTTAAACGCTATCGAGGTTTTGGCATTAAAGGCTTCAGCATCAGACCAACCTAATGTGTCTACTACTTCACGCGCGATGCGAATACCATCAGCATCATTTTCGGCTAAGTAATCGGCAGTACCTGCCACTTCACTGTGCATTTCAGCGCCGCCAATTTCTTCGTCCGTAGCAATTTCGCCAGTGGCAGCTTTTAATAGGGGTGGACCGGCTAAATAAACAGTCGATTGTTTGCGGATCATAATGACATAATCAGATAATCCTGGTTGATAGGCACCACCGGCAGTGGCACTACCATGTACTACGGTTATTTGTGGAATACCTGC
>MAAC01013447.1_pt1 | contig 44267 bp, 41 predicted proteins | sample 1115981 | NCBI WGS metagenome assembly MAAC01 (sample SAMN04961126, study PRJNA320927) | seawater metagenome | isolation source: sample BD02T64 sea water enriched with oil for 64 days | place: USA:Gulf of Mexico | collected 2013-07-27 | reverse complement strand
ACCGATTGCTGTACCAAGGGCACCTAATCCGATTACGAGGCCCGCAGCGATAAGTACTAATGCTGATGCTTCAGACATGTTAACTCCTAAATTGTGTTGAGTTGTTGGTTAAGTTTAAGGTTGAGATTTTAAAACGGGTAAAGCTTTTTTGTAAGCGACAACATTACAGAATGTTAATGTGTAATGTTGTCGCTACTAGTGATCTTTATTCTAATGATCTTCGTGCGCCATACTTAGGTACACTACCGTCAATACCATGAAGATAAATGCCTGCAAGGTAATAACCAAGATATGGAAGATGGCCCAAGGAACAGAGAGAGTCCACTGTATCCAAAAAGGCATCAACGCGATCAAGATAAAGATCATTTCACCGGCATACATGTTGCCGAATAAACGTAAGCCAAGAGAAATAGGCTTCGTTATTAAGTTTAGAATTTCTAAGAATAAGTTGATCGGAATAAAGATCGCTTGAATGACAGGGTTAGGGTTATTAAACGGGTGCAATGAAAGCTCACCGGCAAATCCTCCAATGCCTTTTACTTTTACGCTGTAGTAAAGAATCAGCGCGAACACTGAGAATGACATTCCCAACGTAACGTTTGGATCCGTAGAAGGAACAACCTTCATAAAGTGAATACCAAACAAAGCAAACAATTCAGGGATAAAGTCCACAGGAATTAAATCCATGGCATTCATCATAAACACCCAAACAAAAATGGTTAACGCTAGCGGTGCTATTAAAGGGTTACGACCGTGAAAGCTATCTCTTACAGTATTGTCGATAAAATCAATCATGATTTCAACGAAGTTTTGCAATCCACCAGGGACACCCGTCGTCACTTTATTTGCTACAGATTTAAATATTCCTAAGAAAATTACCGCTAGCGCAATAGACCAGCCCATGGAGTCGACGTTAATCGCCCAAAAACCCATCTCTTTTGCTTCTTGCGCACTTTCTGCTAATCCCCAAGTGCCATCGGAATGCTGACCAAACACAAGGTTGGTCAAGTGATGCTTGATATACTCTGTAGAGCTGCCTGCCATATTCGGTACCAATCACGTTTGGGCTATAGTTTATTCATTTAAACGATGTTTGTTTTGTAAATAATGGAGCCAACCAAGACACCATTAATACGGCAATAAATCCTGCAAACATCGCCAATACATTTTCTTTTACTTGTAACGCTGGTACTTGCCGATAGGCAACCAACATTAACACAATCGTTATGACAAATTTGCCACTCTCTCCTCGTTGAAACGATTTCACTATATGACTCGCGGCGCGTGCACCGGAATAGCGAAATGCTTGAAATGCAAAATACGCATTCGATAGCGCTGCAATCCACCCGCCAATAAAGGCGCAAATCACAGCATCTAGACTCATAAAAAGAAATAGTAAGGGAAATAGTGTTGCGGTTGTCGCTTGTATTCCAACAACCCGGTAGGCCAAGAAGCGATCATTTAACGCTCTAGGTTTTGTCACTACTTTTCACCATTACTTTTTATCAAGCTTCGTTTACCCACCCAAGAGGGGGCAGTCTGAGGCGGGGCAAATTATAGTGATTCTACGCGACACTAGCAACCAGTATTAGGCCATCAATTGAACTTTTTGATCGTTTATTGTGCAACCTATTAGTCATAGTGCTTTTAATTACACATTTTGACATTACCTTCGAAAAATCCTGACAGTTAGTCTTCATTTTTCGATGAATTTTGCACTGCAACTGGGCATTTATTTAATTCGAATTACTTAATATGTGCCAAGATACCATCAAGCTCGTCCAAACTAGTATATTTAATAACCAACTTACCCTTTCCTTTTACACTGTGCTGAATAAGAACAGGTGCCCCTAACATTTGTGATAAACCATCTTGTAGTTGACGAACATCAGGGTCAATTTTGTCCTCAGGCTGTGCAGTAATTTCCGCCTGCATTCGGCGTACAAGAGCTTCAGCCTGGCGAACGGATAAACCTTTAGAAGAAATTGCTCGTGCTGCTTCAGTTTGTTTTAATGCATCTAACGTTAAAATTGCTCTTGCATGACCCATTTCTAAATCGCCATGCTCTAGCATTCTTTTAGCTTCTGAGGTTAATGTTGTTAAGCGCAACAAATTTGTAACCGTCGTACGAGACTTACCAACTGCTTGGGCTACTTGTTGATGGGTTAACTCAAATTCGTCCTGCAATCGTTGTAGTGCAACCGCTTCTTCAATTGGGTTGAGGTCTTCCCGTTGAATATTTTCAATAAGCGCCATCGCAATGGCTGCTTCATCAGGCACATCCCTTACAATACAAGGAATTTTGTCGAGGCCAGCTAACTGACTTGCTCTCCAACGTCGCTCACCAGCAATAATTTCATAATTCTTCGCTGAAATAGGCCGTACAACAATCGGTTGCATTACCCCTTGCGCTTTAATTGATTCAGATAGCTCTTCTAACGCCGTAGGATCAATATCGCCTCGAGGCTGAAACCGTCCCCGTTCCAAGAATTCCACCGGAATATGACGTAACTCACCATCAGCGCTAACCTCTTTGCCATTTTCGGGATCTTTTGCTCCCACATTAAGCGGGTTAATCGACACTTCCGCTTTTGGCATTGCTGCAGAGCCACCGATTAGCGCCTCTAATCCGCGACCTAATCCCTTTTTCTTAGCTGCCATAAAGTGTTCCTTAGCCTTTTTATTTAAGTCGTGATGGTTTGTTCAATTACTGAATACAAGAACGGTTACGCTGTTTCAGGTGCAATTTTTGTTACTTGCTTCTCAGCCCGGCGGATCATTTCTCCCGCAAGCGCTAAATAAGATACTGCACCTCTAGATTTCTTATCATAAAGTAATGCAGGGAGTCCATGGCTTGGGGCTTCTGCCAAACGAACATTTCTAGGTATAATAGTGCGGTATACTTTTTCACCAAAGTGCTCTGTTAACTGCGATGAGACTTGGTTACTTAATGCGTTTCTTGGATCATACATTGTGCGTAACAAACCATCGATTTCGAGCTTTGGATTTAGTGCATTTCGAATCATTTCAATGGTATCTAACAATGCGGATAACCCTTCAAGGGCATAATATTCACACTGCATTGGAATCACCACAGCATCCGATGCGCTAAGTGAATTAACTGTTAACATGTTGAGTGATGGTGGGCAGTCAATCAATATAAAGTCGTACTCTGATCGATAACCCTCCAATGCCTCTGTCATTCGGCGCTCTTTACCTTCAACACTTAATAATTCAATTTCTGCAGCGGTTAAGTCGCCGTTAGCTGGAATTAAGTCAACGCCGGATTCTGTGGTTACTCTCACCTCAGCGATTGGCATTTTATCCACAAGTACATCATAAATTGAGGATTCGACTGCATGTTTATCGACACCACACCCCATGGTGGCATTACCCTGTGGGTCCAAATCAATGAGTAACACTTTACGTTTGGTCGCTACTAATGATGCGGCAAGGTTGACCGATGTTGTAGTTTTACCCACACCACCTTTTTGGTTTGCAACTGATAGCACCTTACCCACAATTATTCTCCTTGAATTCGTTGGTTGTACGTTGGCTTGTTAGCACTATAAGATGTCGCTCTTCATCGAGACCAGGCACATCCAATGGAACAATTTTTTCTATATTAATTGAAGATGGAAGCGATTTTAACTCTTCTTCTGGTATCACTCCTTTCATAGCGAGTAACCGAGTGTTTTCGGTCATTAAATGCTCTACCCCGCCAACAAAATCTGTTAGTGACGAAAATGCTCGACAGAAAATTGTATCTATCTTTTGTTTCGGTGCAAAGGACTCTATGCGACTTTTTGCAACTTCAACATTTATTCGGGCTAATTCAGTTTTTACCTGTATCAAAAACCGCGTTTTTTTGCCGTTGCTGTCGAGTAGAGTGAATTGTTTTTCTGGAAACATGATGGATAGCGGCAAACCCGGAATACCTGCGCCCGTTCCTACATCTAGGAAATTACTGTTACCGCCTTTTCCTATAATCTCTTCATCGAAAAAACTAGGCACAAGTACTAGGCTATCGAGTAGGTGACGGACAACCATTTGTTGGGGGTCTCGGATCGAGGTGAGATTATAGGCTTTATTCCATTTCACTAGGAGCATTAGGTAATCGAGAAGTAGCTTTCTTTGTTCTGTGGTTACTGAGATGGCGAGTTGTTCTATGCCTTGGGCTAAATCTCGTTCTAATGGGGCTCGGTCTAGTATCATTTTAGTTTTCTTTGCTCTGTACTTTGGGGTGGTTTTGTTGCGGAACTCGAAGCCCGCAAATAGATACAAGATAAGGTTTCAGAAATCGCAAAAGATCGCATCCATGCGTGCTCGACTGCGGCGTCCTTGCCGCAGACGTTTCTGAAACTTTATCTTGTATCTATTCACTCATTGTTTGCATTTCGGATCATTGGGATAGATGATTCTTATGATCCTTTCTACTATTTTGACACTGTAGCGAGTGGCTTTGCTCCTCGATGCTTCTTCAATGACACCAGTAACAAGGATACTGCGGCCGGTGTAACACCCTGAATCCGGGACGCCTGCCCTAACGTTTCAGGTTTGCACTCCACAAGTTTCTGTTTTACTTCGTTAGATAAGCCTTTTACTTTGTCGTAATCCATATCTGTGGGTAACTTCATGGATTCATTACGTTTTAGCTTTTCGATATCGTCTAGTTGTCGACTTATGTAACCTGCATATTTGGCTGCAATCTCAACTTGTTCAGCGACAATACCCGTAACACTATTTTCACCCGTAGCTTCAGCTATCTTATTAAAGTCCAACTCGGGTCGTCTCATTAATTCCATAAGGGTATATTCACGAGCTAAGGGACGTTCAACATATTCATTGAGCTTTTTGGCTATCTCAGAGTCAGGTTGAACCCACGTGTTATTCATTCGCTGGGTTTCTTGCTCAATAGCTTCTGCTTTTTCTGAGAATTTCTGCCATAACGAATCATCAATTAAGCCTAATTCTCGGCCTTTTGCCGTAAGACGAATATCAGCGTTATCTTCTCGTAAAATTAGACGATACTCTGCTCGACTAGTAAACATACGATAGGGTTCTTTGGTTCCCATACTAATTAGGTCATCAACTAGTACACCTAAATATGCTTCATCTCGTCGTGGTGACCAAGCTTCTTTTTCTTGTGAACGTAACGCTGCGTTTAAACCTGCCAACAGACCTTGAGCTCCAGCTTCTTCGTAACCTGTTGTGCCGTTTATTTGGCCAGCAAAATAGAGGCCTTCGACAAACTTCGTTTCTAAACTGTGCAGTAGATCTTGTGGATTGAAATAATCATATTCAATGGCATAACCCGGGCGAGTGATATGCGCATTTTCTAAGCCAACCATAGAATGTACAAGATCAAGCTGAACATCAAACGGTAGGCTTGTTGAAATTCCATTTGGGTATAACTCGTGAGTTGTGAGCCCTTCCGGTTCAATAAATATCTGATGTGAGTTTTTATCCGCAAAACGGTGAATTTTATCTTCGATAGATGGACAATATCGTGGGCCTATCCCTTCAATAACACCTGTATACATAGGTGAGCGATCTAACCCAGCACGAATAATATCGTGCGTTTTTTCGTTAGTGTGAGTGATGTAACAGGAGACTTGTTCCGGTTGATCACTACCATCTCCCCAAAAAGACATCACAGGGGTAATGTTATCCCCAGGTTGTTCTTCCATTTTGGAAAAATCCACACTACGAGCATCTATTCTTGGGGGGGTTCCCGTTTTTAGCCGATCGACTCTGAACGGCATTTCCCTAAGGCGCTGAGCAAGTGCAATTGAGGGTGGGTCTCCGGCTCGGCCTCCACTGTGACTTTCCAAACCTATGTGGATAAGTCCACCTAAAAAGGTTCCAGCTGTGATTACAACGGTATCAGAATGAAATCGCACGCCCATATTGGTGATAACACCACGCGCTTTTTCACCTTCCATAATCAGATCATCTGCCGATTGTTGAAATATATCCAAGCACGTTTGATTTTCTAAGGTATGGCGAACGGCGGCTTTGTATAAAATCCGGTCTGCTTGAGCACGGGTAGCTCGTACTGCCGGACCTTTTCGAGAGTTAAGAACTCGATACTGAATACCCGCTTTATCTGTAGCCCTTGCCATAACACCACCGAGGGCATCAATTTCTTTAACAAGGTGGCTTTTCCCGATTCCACCAATAGCCGGGTTACAAGACATCTGTCCAAGAGTTTCTATGTTATGCGTTAGCAATAACGTCTCGACGCCCATTCGTGCAGACGCTAATGCGGCCTCACAACCAGCATGACCTCCACCAATAACAACAACTCCGTAACGCTTGGGGTAATCCACTACTTAACCTCACAAAAAAATTCTATTGAGCAAAACCGTACGTGGCCGCAAGTATAAGGCGTTAATAGATAAATAAAAGAGTTTGTACATTTATTGGACAATCTATAACGTAAATTTGCAGTATTAGTGATTTCTATTTAACATAATACGATAGTAAGTACTCACCACGCATAAATATGCTTATTTACCTATACAGAAACTTGAAAAAATCCTGCCTAACAAATCATCGGGAGTAAATTCACCCGTAATCTCACTAAGATGATTTTGCGTCATTCGTAAATCTTCCGCCAAAAGCTCTCCCGCGCCATTATCGGTAAGCTGAGTTTGTCCTATCCCCAAGTAATATCGTGCTTGTTTTAGTGCTTCGAGATGGCGTTGCCTTGCAGTAAAACCGCCCTCTACCGCTGATTGGTATCCCATGGCTTTTTTAAGATATTCTCTCAATTCATCAACACCTTCTCCATGTTTAGCAGATAATCTTATTGTGGGTAATTCTATCGATAATGCTTCGTTTACATCATTTATCACATGCGAAGAATTAAGTTCTGACACTCCGCTTCTTTCATCCGTTTTATCAATTTTATTTCGAACGACAATAACTTTGTTTAAATCCGGTAGTTCTGCAAAAAAATCAGGCCATAACGTTTTAATATCACTTTCTTGTACATCCGCAGCATCTACCAACAAAAGAACCCGATCCGCATCTTTAATTTCAGTCCAAGCTCGACGAATCCCCTCTTTTTCAATGGCGTCTGGACTTTCTCGCAAACCGGCCGTATCCGTTATATGTAATGGCATACCATCAATATGAATATGTTCACGTAATACATCCCGTGTTGTTCCAGCAATGTCAGTAACTATTGCTGTATCCCTTCCCGCTAACGCATTAAGCAAACTGGACTTTCCAGCATTTGGTCGCCCAGCTAATACCACTTTCATGCCTTCTTTTAGCAACACACCACGATTAGCTTCTTTAAATACAATATCCAATTGATCAATAATTGATTGTAAATCACCTTCTACCTTTCCATCAGCTAAAAAATCTATTTCTTCTTCAGGGAAATCTATAGCCGCTTCTACGTACAGTCGCAGGTTAATAACTTGTTCAACCAATACATTAATATGATCAGAAAATGCTCCGTTTAGCGATCTAATTGCACACCGAGCAGCTTGTTCCGATGCACTGTCAATAAGATCGGCGATAGCTTCTGCTTGCGCCAAATCCAGCTTATCATTTAGAAATGCTCGTTCTGAAAACTCTCCTGGATTCGCCATTCGGGCACCCAGATTCAACACCCTATTTAATAAACTGTTAATGACTACAGGACCGCCGTGACCTTGCAGCTCAATAACATCTTCACCTGTAAACGAATGTGGTCCAGGAAAAAACAGCACTAAACCTTCATCGATAACGTCTTGATTATTATCGTAAAATTTCTGAAAATGCGCAAAACGAGGCTGAAGATATTTTTGTTGTTGAATTAGCTGTAAGGCAATATCGTTGGCTTTTTTACCTGAAATTCTAATGATGCCAACCCCACCTCGGCCAGCAGGTGTTGCTTGTGCAGCAATGGTGTCAGTGGAGTGGAGTACATCATTCATTGTAAATGCTCTTCTACTGGTTTTAGGCTAAATGCTAAAAAATCATGTAAAAAAAAGGGCTCGTAAAGAGCCCTTTTTTTATTTAGCTTCTGCTGCTTTTTCAATACCGCGTGTTATATGCCATTGCTGGGCAATGGATAATAAATTGTTGGTAACCCAATACAACACAAGGCCTGCGGGGAAGAATAAGAAAAATACGCCAAATACTAACGGCATCATTTTCATCATCTTCGCTTGCATTGGATCTGGTGGCGCAGGGTTTAACATTTGTTGGAAGAACATACTCCCAGCCATAATAATCGGCAATACAAAATATGGATCCATTACTGACAAATCGTGTATCCAGCCAAAGAAAGGGGCTTGTCGCAGCTCAACACTTTCCAGTAATGCCCAATATAGCGCTAAGAAAACTGGCATTTGGATCAATACAGGTAAACAACCACCAAGAGGGTTAATTTTTTCCTCTTTATAGAGTTTCATCATCTCTTGAGATAATTTTTGTCGGTCATCTGCATGACGTTCACGAATCTCAGTCAATTTTGGCGTTACACGACGCATATTCGCCATTGACCGATAGCTTGCTGCAGATAAAGGGAAAAACAACGCTTTTACCGTTACTGTTAGCAAGATAATCGCTAATCCCCAATTCGCTACCAAACTATGGTAGAAATTTAGTAATAAATACAGTGGCTTAGATATAAAGAATAAGGGACCGTAATCAACCACAAGGTCTAACCCTTTCTCAGGTTCTATCTCTTCTAGTTTCTTTAATATTTTCGGACCCGCATAAAAACGATTACTGAACGTATATTGATCACCTGCATTTACTTTTACCGCAGGGGTCATATAACTAATAATAAAGTGATCTGGTGTGGTACGAGTTTGATAACGCAACGTCATTGACTGATCAGGAACCCAAGCACTCATAAAGTAATGTTGAATAAACGCTACCCACCCTCCAGGTATTTCCTTATTTAATGGCTCATCAACAAAATCATCAAATGTTTTTTTATTGTAAGGTTTATCTTGATCCCAATAAGCCCCCCCTAAAAACGTCGGTAATCCAAAACCGCTGCTATCTAAACCGGGGTCAGAACTTCCGTCTCGCTTTATCTGGGCAAATAACTGAGCAGACCACATTTCATTCGAAACATTGTCAACAATTACATCCATGTTGACCAAATATTCACCCTTAGTGAAAGTAAGGCGTTTAGTAATCTTTACCCCGTCTTCTTGGGTAAGTGAAAGATCAACAATCAACGTCTCTTTGTCACCTAATGTATAAAATAGTGACTCTGATCGATACAGCGGACGGGGTTTTCCAGCCTTATCCGTACCTTTTGCACCAATCAAGCCACTTTGTGCAATATAGGTATGTTCAGCTGTACGGTTTAGTAATTGAAATGGTACATCAGGCTGATCCACTGACACTGGATAGTCAATCAAACCAACCGAGACTATATCGCCACCAACAGGGTCTATTTTTAGCGACAAAACATCGGTTTCAATTGAAATCAGTTCTGTACTAATAACTTCGACAACATCCAACTCTGCTGGTTGAACAATATCTTGTTGAGCTACAGGAATGTCTTCAGACACTGAAACAGCTTCTGGAATCCCCGATACTGACACTGGATTTGTAACATCATGCTGTGGATAACTTTGTGAGTTATTTACAGCGGCGTTAATTTTTGCGTTTTGCCCGTAATCTTCCTGCCATTCTAAAATCATCAGGTAAGATACGACCGCTAGGCCAATAATTAGAAGAGTTCGTTGAATATCCATAACTGTTACTTACTGTTTTCTATAGGTTTTTTCGAACAAAAGTGAAATTCATCAGGGACTAGATCCACTCCGCCCGAGTGCCAAGGATTGCATTTCAACAAACGAATAACTGATAAATATAGACCTTTCAAGGCACCATATTGCTCAATTGATTGCTGTGCATAACAAGAACATGTGGGGTAGAAACGACAATGGGGCGCCATCATCGGGCTAATTAAATTCTGATATATTTTAATCAGAGTAATTAGCAAAAGTTTGATCAAAATACACAACCCAAGCATGTTGATTGCTTTGGAGGTATACAACATTTAGTTATTTCATGGCGTAATGTTATAAATCGCATTTTGCGATTTTTGCTTCTCTTTTTTTGAGTATGCGACGCCATGTTTGATCCACCACTTTTTTTAGTGCGGGGCCATCTAATGCTAAAGCTCCACGCCTGCTTAGAACAACGAAATCTAAGCCTTGTAACTGGTGTTGATGTGTTCGAAATGATTCTCTAACGGTTCGTTTGAATCGATTTCGATCAACTGCTCTTTTTAGATTTTTTTTTGCTACAACTAAACCTAATCGAGCGGGTCTTACATCTTGGTTATCAAAAACCAGCACAAGTAACTCGCCCGTACCGGCTTTGATATCGACATGATCAAAAACATTTTTAAAATCGTCAGATGTTAATAACTTCTGCGCCTTTTGAAAGTTGTAATTAATCACTCCAAGCTAATTCCAATATGCCTATAAACGCTTACGTCCTTTCGAACGACGACGCTTAATTAATTGCTGGCCACTTTTTGTTGCCATTCGTGAACGGTAACCGTGAGTACGAGCGCGCTTTAGGTTACTTGGTTGAAAAGTTCTTTTCATGTCGATTCTCTAATATCTAAGATCTAGTTACATCCAAATCTCGAAATCTGGTCTTTATCAATACGAAAAAACGTATTCACATTTGAGATTTGTTGTTTGGCATTCAATTTCTAATTTGCTTTTGTCACGAGCGATGCAGGGTATTTTTGAAACACTCATCAAAGCGTAGTGTAAAGCATTAAAAAAGAGCGGGAATTCTAGTGATTTTGGTCTTCTCTGTCAATCAGGAAATGATGAATAAATACGCGACGGTTCAGGAGGTCGAGGTTATTAATTATTAATAGTTTATTTATATATAAAAGATAATTGTTATTATTATTAGTGTGGGTAGTTTCTGTGTATAAGTCTAAAAATCTTATATAAAACAATGATTTGTGATGATGATAACCTTGTGTCCACTACTTGTATTAGCTGCTCAAAACAGGGGGTATGAAATGTGGATAACTAGGTAGGGTGATTTACTCACATAGATATCAATAGCTTACCCTACTCTGTATACAGGTGTTCTCTACATATTATCCACAGGCTATTTTGGTAAAAATATGCAAATAACTTAGGTTTTTAACGTATTAAATTAAATATTTATCGATATTTGGAAGTAACTTCTAAACAACATTATTAAATGGAATGGTTTTTTGGTTGAATATTAGGCATAAATACCTGTTGGTATTAACTATGTGTCGCTATTTATTTAGTTTGCTTTTTGTGTGAAATTGGTGGTTGTTTGTTCACCCACTCCTTAGATTGAAAAGTCTTTAGATTTCAATAAAATATTTTTGTTTTCCCTGTGGATAAGTTGGTTTAGGCGGGTTACTATTTCATCCTTTCCTGTGTTATTAATTTTCTATTTTTGGGGGTATGCCAAGTGGGTAGTGCGCTATGGCATAAATGTCTGGATCGGCTACAAGAAGAGTTGCCATCTCAGCAGTTTAATATGTGGATCAGACCACTTCAGGTAGAGCCTGATGGTAATGATTTACGCTTGTTGGCACCAAATCGCTTTGTGCTGGATTGGGTTAGCGATAAATTTATTTCACGCATAACAGAGCTATTAGACGAATTGTCTGATGCTGATACTCACCCTTGCGTGATGCTTGCGATTGGTACTAAAACCACCACGCCGAAAACAACAAGCAGTCCAGCAGTAAAAAGTCCGTCTGTAGATACTCAATCAGGCCGCTCTGGACAGACGGTTACTCGCGTTGTACATCCTTCTACTCCACAGCCTAAAAGCCGTAAGGTGGAGCTTGGAGGGTCTATAAAACATAAGAGTAGCCTTAACAGCAGCTTTATTTTTGATAGCTTTATTGAAGGTAAATCTAACCAACTTGCACGTGCCGCGGCCACACAGGTTGCCGATAACCCAGGGCATGCGTATAACCCGTTATTTCTTTACGGAGGCGTTGGTTTAGGTAAAACGCACTTAATGCATGCTATTGGAAACCAAATTGTCGCAGCGAACCCGAACGCAAAGGTGGTTTATTTGCATTCTGAGCGGTTTGTTGCTGATATGGTGAAAGCCCTTCAAATCAATGCAATTAACGAGTTTAAGCGCTTTTATCGCTCTGTTGATGCACTCTTGATTGATGATATTCAATTCTTTGCAGGTAAGGAGCGTTCTCAAGAGGAGTTCTTTCATACCTTTAACGCATTATTGGAAGGAGGTCAGCAAATGATCTTAACCAGTGACCGTTATCCAAAAGAAATTATTGGAGTAGAAGAGCGTCTTAAATCACGTTTTGGTTGGGGGCTAACCGTAACAGTAGAACCACCGGAGCTTGAAACTCGAGTAGCAATATTAATGAAAAAAGCGGAGGAAGCTAAGATTGATCTTCCTCATGAAGCAGCGTTTTTTGTTGCTCAGAGAATACGTTCAAACGTAAGGGAACTTGAAGGAGCTCTTAAGCGAGTTATTGCCAACGCACATTTTACGGGGAAACCAATAAATGTGGAATTTTGTAAGGATTCGCTAAAAGATCTTTTGGCGCTACAAGATAAACAGGTTGGCATTGAGAATATTCAAAAGATAGTTGCGGAATATTTCAAAATTAAAATGTCAGATATGTTGTCAAAACGTAGAAGTCGCTCTGTTGCAAGACCAAGGCAGATCGCAATGGCCCTTGCTAAGGAACTAACTAATCATAGTTTGCCAGAGATTGGTGATGCATTTGGCGGTCGTGATCACACAACTGTATTACATGCGTGCCGAAAGATAAAAGAGCTTCGAGCATCGAGTCCTGATGTTGGAGAAGATTACAGTAATTTATTGCGTTCTTTAACTACTTAAAAGTTAGTAGGTGCTTACTAACAATTGTCACTAGGATAATGTATGAAATTTAGCGTATCAAGGGAAAACTTACTTACTCCCCTTCAACAGGTAGCTGGCGTTGTTGAACGTCGCCAAACATTACCAGTGTTATCCAATGTACTTATGGTGGTAGAAGGTGATTCTTTATCTATAACCGGAACCGATTTAGAAGTTGAACTGGTTGCGCGTATAACACTTGAAACACCAGCGGAAGTTGATGGAGAAATCACAATACCTGCTAAAAAGATAATGGATATTTGTAAGTCTTTGCCAAGTGAAGCTGTTATTGCTTTTGAGCAAGAAGAACAAAAAATGAGAATCAAAGCAGCCAGAAGTCGATTCACCTTAGCGACGTTACCTGCGAATGAATTTCCAAATTTGGAAGATACTGCTAGCACCAGTGGATTTTCCATTAATCAGGGTTATCTAAAACAAACCATCGATAGAACAAGTTTTGCGATGGCACAACAAGATGTCCGTTTTTATCTAAACGGTATGTTGTTAGAACTTACTCAGAATCAAATTAAAACCGTTGCTACAGATGGGCATCGTCTAGCATTGTGTTCCGCATCGATTCAAATAGACATTGAAGGAAGTACACAAGCGATTGTGCCACGAAAAGGAATACTTGAATTAGCTCGACTGTTTTCTGATGACGATACTGATGTGAGCATTGCATTAAGTTCAAATCATATTCGGGCTGAAACTCCAAGCCTTCGTTTTACTTCCAAGCTAGTTGATGGGAAATTTCCTGACTACGACAAAGTACTACCAAAACAAGGTGATAAACTTGTTGTTGGAGAAAAGGCTGAGATGAAACAGTCGTTTTCTCGTGTAGCTATTTTGTCCAATGAGAAATATCGTGGTGTTAGAGTACGTCTTGAGAACGGGACTCTAACCTCTGTTGCTAACAATCCAGAACAGGAAGAAGCTGAAGAAGTTATTAATGTAAAATACGAAGGGCCTGAATTAGAAATAGGGTTTAACGTTAGTTATATTTTGGACGTTCTTGGTGTTATCAAAAGCGATACTATCAATATGATGTTAGCAGATTCAAATAGTAGTGCTCTTATTACCGATGGCGAAGATGAAAGCGCTATGTATGTTGTTATGCCAATGAGACTGTAAATAGCGTTAAATCGGACATATTCGTTTGCCTATACATACGCTGGAGATTACTAACGTTCGTAACCTTCAACGAGCTTTGCTCCAATGCTCTTTACAATGTAATCTAATTATTGGACCTAATGGCAGTGGTAAAACATCTCTATTAGAGTCCATTATTATCCTGAGTCAGGGTAAGAGCTTTCGTAATTCTCAGAAGAAAAGCATTATATCGGAGGGAAATACCAGCCTTACCGTCACAGCCCTCCTCCATGATCAAACTAGTAATTCACCCCTTCATGGAACACGAGTTGGTATCAGTAAGTTTGCAAATGGTAAAACACTTGCAAAGATAGCGAGTGAAAAAATCCAACGTATTTCAGAAATAACCAGTTTGCTTCCCGTCTGTGTAATTGAACCTAATAGTACAGAAATTGTTGAGGGTAGTCCTAGCCTTAGGAGGAATGTCTTAGATTGGGGTGTGTTCCACGTGGAACATGATTTTGTGAAACACTGGCGGATTTTTTCTTCTGCATTGAAACAAAGAAATGCATTACTAAAGCATAAGAGCTCAGATTTAAGCCAGCTTCGTTATTGGGATGAACAACTAGCACCTGCTGCTGAACAGATAACCAAATTACGAAGAAGATACTTTAAGGATCTGGATAAACATCTTAGGTCTTCTTTAGACTACTTCTTTAACGATGAATCCGTAACGGTCGAGTTACTGGATGGTTGGGATTCAGAGAAACATTTTTTTGAGTCACTAAATCGTAATATTGAAAGGGATAAAAGATATGGTTTCACAAGTGTAGGGCCTCATAAGGCTGACTTTGAGATCAAAAGTGATGGTTATTTGGCAAAAGATTACTTGTCTAGAGGACAAAAAAAGCTTGCCGTTTATGCAATTCGACTAGCCCAGGTTCTACATTACCAACAGGTATGTGGGAAAAATGTCACTCTGTTGTTAGATGATTTGCCTTCTGAATTAGATAAAGATAATTGTGAAAAAGTGTGTAAGGAAATAAAGCGAATAGAGTGTCAGGTATTCATTACGTCTGTTGATACATCTAATCTAAATAGTTTGATTATAGATACGTTGTCGCCGAAGTTGTTCCACGTGAAACATGGAACAGTGACAGCATGAAATTCCCAATGGCGGAGAAAAACTAATGAGTGATAATAATAGCTACGACTCTTCGAGCATAAAGGTCCTTAAAGGGCTGGACGCAGTGCGAAAAAGACCAGGAATGTACATTGGCGACACAGATGATGGCACAGGTTTACACCATATGGTGTTTGAAATTGTTGATAATTCAATAGATGAGGCTCTTGCAGGGCATTGTAGTGAAATTAATGTCATCATACACCCAGATGAATCAATAACCGTTTCTGATAACGGTAGAGGTATTCCAACGGGTATCCATGAGGAAGAAGGTGTATCAGCCGCAGAAGTCATCATGACAGTACTTCATGCTGGTGGGAAGTTTGATGATAATAGCTATAAAGTTTCCGGTGGACTACATGGTGTAGGTATTTCAGTTGTAAATGCACTAAGTAAAGAACTGAAGTTAACAATTAGGCGTTCAGGAAAGGTGTGGGAACAAATCTATATTCATGGTGTACCCCAGGCTCCTTTGGGTGAGATTGGTGAAACAGATGTATCAGGTACCACTGTTCACTTTAAAGCATCAGAAAAAACCTTCACAGGTATAAAGTTTTCACACGACATACTTGCAAAAAGACTTCGGGAATTGTCTTTTCTGAATTCTGGTGTACGTATTGTCTTGAAGGATGAACGATCTGGCGTCGAAGATGTTTTTGAATATGAAGGTGGGTTAAGTGCCTTTGTTGATTATTTGAATCAAAATAAAACACAAATGAACCCTGTATTTCATTTTAATGGCTATAAAAAGTGTGATGGCGGTGATGATGTCGGTGTTGAAGTCGCATTACAATGGAATGATAGTTATCAAGAGAATATTTTTTGTTATACAAATAATATACCTCAGCGTGATGGTGGTGCACATTTAGCGGGCTTTAGGTCAGCACTTACTCGTTGTTTAAATACCTTTATGGACAAAGAAGGTATGCTAAAGAAGGAAAAAGTAGCAACAACAGGTGATGATGCCCGAGAAGGGTTGACTGCTATTGTCTCCGTTAAGGTTCCCGACCCCAAATTTTCTTCCCAAACTAAGGATAAATTGGTCTCTTCCGAAGTAAAGTCCGTTGTTGAGTCTGTAATGGGCGAAAAGCTGAATGAATACCTTTTAGAAAACCCAGCTGTTGCAAAAACAATTTGTGGAAAGATCATTGATGCAGCGAAGGCTCGTGATGCAGCTAGGCGGGCTAGAGAAATGACCCGTCGTAAGGGCGCATTAGATATTGCTGGGTTGCCAGGGAAGTTAGCTGATTGTCAGGAAAAAGATCCTGCATTATCCGAAATATACTTAGTGGAAGGGGATTCGGCGGGCGGGTCTGCTAAGCAAGGCCGAAATAGAAAGAACCAAGCAATTTTGCCATTAAAGGGAAAAATATTAAACGTTGAGAAGGCTAGGTTTGATAAAATGATATCTTCCCAAGAGGTTGGAACCCTTATTACAGCTCTAGGCTGTGGTATTGGTCGGGAAGAATATAATTTAGAAAAGCTGCGTTATCATAGCATTATTATAATGACTGATGCAGACGTCGATGGAGCACATATTCGAACTCTTCTTTTGACTTTTTTCTTCCGCCAGCTGCCTGAACTTGTAGAACGTGGGCATATCTTTATTGCACAACCACCGCTCTATAAAATAAAGCGTGGAAAAAATGAGCAGTATTTAAAAGATGAAGATGCCATGGATGAGTACCTTACGCAATCCGCTCTTGATGGGTCTTCATTTCATGTGAATGAAGATGCACCAGGGATTAGTGGTAATGGTTTGGGAAGTTTAATGACGGAATACAACGCTGCTTATGCCATAGTACAGCGACGCTCAAGGATATACCCTACTTCTCTATTAGAGCGTCTTATCTATAGCCCTGTTATATCAGATGAAATGATAAATGATAAATCAGCGTTGATGGAATGGTGTGAAGCCTATGAAGAGCAGCTTAATAAGAGGGCTGATCCGTCTGAACGTTTTAATGTTGATGTATTTGAAGATCGAGAAATGGGAGTGTATTTGCCAAGGATAACCTTAGTTAATCATGGTATTCCCTATGAATATACGTTCAGCAAAGACTTTCTCGCAACAAATGATTATAAAGAGATGACTCGTATTGGTGTTCTGCTTAATGATCTAATAGAAGGTGGCAGTTACATTAAGCGTGGAGAAAAAAGCAAAGAAGTTAATAGTTTTAAGGAAGCCGTTGAGTGGTTAATGATTGAGTCTCGTAAGGGGCATATGATCCAGCGCTATAAAGGGCTAGGTGAGATGAATCCTGAACAATTGTGGGAAACTACCATGGATCCTGAACAACGGCGGATGCTTAAGGTGACGGTTGAAGATGCGATTGCAGCTGATCAGATCTTTACAACCTTGATGGGTGATAATGTAGAACCAAGAAGAGACTTTATTGAAACCAATGCGCTTAATGTCTCAAATCTAGATGTATAAGTAGGGTTTAATAAAAAAGCCTCTATAGGTATTCTATAGAGGCTTTTTTTATGTATACCAATTATCATATTGAACGTGGTATTCAATAAAAATAAATTATTAGATAAGTAAGTTAGTCGGTACTAACTAGTTGGATATTGTTTTGGTGGCATAACTCATCTGAATTTTCTCTAATCCAGTCTTCAAGCTCTTTGCTAAGCTCTTTAGGTTTTCTATCTATTGTTTGGGTTAGCTGGCCTACCCTTATTTTAATGGTTCCTGGAAATTTACTAATCTTCCCTGGAGGCCAATATAAACCTGCATTGTGAGCGATAGGTAAGATACCAATTTCGGCTTTTATTGCAAGCATTGCCCCTCCTGCAAAATGGGGTTTTAGCTCCCCCATAGGAACACGTGTGCCTTCAGGAAATATTAATACACTAACTCCATCGTTTAGCCTTTCCTTTCCTTGTTGAATTAGCTGCTTTAATGCATTCTGTTTTTTTGATCGGTCGATTACTACAGGGTTAAGTGCTCGCAGAGTAAAACCTACAAAAGGGATGTACATAAGTTCCTTTTTTGCTGCTACACATTGAGGGGCAAAATATTGTTGAAGGAAAAAAGTCTCCCAGATACTTTGGTGATTGGCGACTACTACACAAAGCTCTTTTGGTAAGTCTTGGGGATTTTCTAGTTCGTAGCTAATACCACAGGTTACTTTTAGCCACCAACCAAGAAAGCGTATCCAGCTTGTAACGATATAGTAGCGTTGTTTAAATGGCAGTAATAGCCAGGCAAATGGGGTTACGAAGACACTATAGAAAATGATGCTGATGACGTAACCGATATAAAAAATTAATCCTCGGGTGAAACTTATCAATGTTTTGTCCTGCTAGGTTAGGAATTGTAGGGTTACCTATTTAGCGGATTTTCTAACGGTGGCTTTAGGTCTATTTTGGGGTAACTAGCGTGTTTACAAAATCCGAGAGGCTATTATAGACAGCTATGCCTTTTAAGTGTGAATTCTCGGGTTGCTTTAGTTTTACAAAAGATTTCATACCTTTCCCTGTTTTTACTAGCACAGGAGTACAACCTGACTTTAGGGCGGCATTTAGGTCGCTGATACTGTCACCTACAAAGCGAGTATCAGTTGTTATGGGGATGTTTAGGTTTTGTGAAATTTGTTGAACAAGTCCAGGTTTGGGTTTACGGCAGTTACATTGGTCGTTTGGGCCGTGAGGACAGTAAGCTATGTGGTCAATTTTGCCGCCTGCAGTAGTGATGAGGTTAAGCATTTTTTGATGCATAGCGGTGAGTGTTTCTGGGGTGAAATACTCTCTAGCGAGGCCGGATTGATTTGTGGCGATAGCAATAGTGTACCCGGCTTTGGTGAGGTTGGCGATGGCGCTAATACTACCAGGGAGAGGCTTCCACTCTTCTGGGGATTTTATGTAGTCGTCGGAGTCGTAGTTGATGACACCGTCCCGGTCTAGGATGATGAGCTTTTGATTCATGGGTGTTGGTGCCTAGTGAGGGAGTTTAAGGTTTGTGATTGATCTAGGAGATTGCAGCGGATCTATGAGCCCGTAAAGTATGCCATATGACATACTTTACTCATTGCGAGCGTTGGAATTTTTTGGAATAGTGAGTAAACGTGTTCTAAGGTTGTCCTAATTTATTAGCAAGTGTTACTGCAATACAGATATATCTGCGATTTCCAAAAATAGATGATGTAGTTGTTGGAGTAAAGCTAGTCGGTTATTTTTAACTGCTTCGTCTTCAACATTAACCATTACATTATCAAAGAAGGCATCAACAGGTTCTTTAAGCTCTGCAAGTGATGCAAGTTTGTTTTTGTAGTTGGGCTGAGTGTTATCTGCGTCGCCGCTATTGTCAAAGGCTGCTGCTTTTTCAGTAATGATTGATGAAAGTAACTTTTCTTCATCGGCGTCGAACAGTTCCTCAGATATTGCAGGAAGTGGTGTTTTGTCTTCGCGTTTATTTAGGATATTGCCCACACGTTTATTAGCTGCAGCAAGTGCTTCTGATGCGGGCAGTTTTTTGAAGGATTTTACTGCTTGGATGCGTTGGTAAAAATCCAGCGGTGCAGTAGTGTTAATTCCTAATACGGCTTTGATAATATCGGTACTAACCCCCTCTTCTTGGAACCATGCCATATATCGACCTTGTAGAAAGTCGAGGTAGTCTTTTTTAACATCCGCATTACTGAGTTTGTCGCCATAGAGTGAAGCGGACTGTTCAAATAAATCAACAAGGTCGAGAGGTAATTTTTTGCCTATAATAATACGAAGAACACCTAAGGCTGCACGACGAAGAGCATAGGGATCTTTATCACCGGTAGGTTTTTTACCTATGCCTAATATGCCCACTAGACTGTCGATTTTATCCGCAATAGCAACGGATGCTCCCGTTAATGTGCTTGGTAATTCATCACCCGAAAATCTTGGTTGATATTGTTCGTTAAGTGCTAGGCCAACTTCTTCAGGTTCTCCATCATTGTTAGCGTAGTAGGTCCCCATAATGCCTTGTAGGTCAGGGAATTCTCCAACCATTTCTGTGGATAGATCAGCTTTACATAGTAGCCCGGCCCTTTCTGCCCAGATAGGGTTACCACCGATTTTCTCAGCGATAGTTTTGGCGAGTTGACTTACGCGTTCAGATTTCTCTAGCAAGGTACCAAGCTGAGCTTCGAAAACGACTTTGGCTAATGGCTCGTTATGTTGTTCCAAGCTTTTCTTTTTATCAGTTTCGAAAAAGAAACGTGCATCTGCTAACCTTGGGCGTATGACTCGCTCATTTCCTTCAATAACCTGAGCAGGATCGTTACTTTCGATGTTTGCGACTGTTATAAAATGCGGTAATATTTTTCCGTTGTCATTAAGTACGGGAAAATATTTTTGGTGTTCTTGCATGGCACTAATGAGTGCTTGTTGAGGAACCTGCAAGAACGCGTCTTCAAAATTACCCATTAGAGGAATTGGCCATTCTACTAGGCCGGTGACTTCATCGAGTAAGTCGCTATCAATGGATGCTTGTCCGGAGGAAGTTTTTGCGATAGCTTCAACGCCGTCTTGGATTTGCTTTTTGCGAAGATCGTAGTCGGCAATAACATAACGTTCACTGAGCTGTTGCTCGTAGCTTTCAGCAGATTCAATAACAAAACCATTAGGGCTGTGAAATCGGTGTCCCCTACTCTGGTTGCTCGCTGTTTTCCCGAGAATAGTACAATCTACAATATCATTTCCAAAAAGCACAACTAACCAGTGAACGGGTCGAACAAATGCATCTTTGTGTGCACCCCACGTCATTCTTTTGGGGATGGGAAGTTTGTTAAGTGATTGTTCGATAATACCTGGAATTAATTCAGCTGTTTGTTTACCTGCTTGTATTGAACGGTAGATTAACCAAGCACCTTTCTTTGTCTCTAAGGTTTCTAGCTCTTCAAACGAAACACCACAAGAGCGAGCAAAACCTTCTGCTGCTTTGCTAGGATTACCTTCAGCATCCCGAGCAGCTTTTACCGCTGGTCCTTTACGTTCTACAGATTTGTCTTGTTGTTGTAGAACAAGGCCAGTTACTTTTACGGCGAGACGACGAGGTGTAGCATAGGGTGTGATCGTCTCAAATGTTAAGTTGTGATGATCAATACCTGCTTTAATACCGTCGGTAAATGCTAGCATGAGTTTTTTTAATGCTTTTGGGGGAAGTTCTTCGGTTCCCAGCTCGATGAGTAAATCCTTACATCGTATGTTTTCGTTACTGGCTGACATGGTGATCTCTATTCGTTGTGTGGACCTTAGGTTACTTTGACGCTAAGCGATTTATGCTTTGTGTCATGTAATTTTGAGTCGATCAATTATTTTGCAGTGTCTTTTTCCGCATCTGCCGCTAGCTTTTTCAGAACATTAGTTCGCAATGGTTCGGGTGCGAGAGGGAAACCTAATTTATGGCGTGCTTCAAAGTAGGTTTCTGCAACGGCACGGGATAGACTACGAACACGTAAAATATATCGCTGTCGTTCAGTAACCGAAATTGCATGGCGAGCATCCAATAAATTAAAGACATGAGATGCCTTTAAAACATATTCGTAAGCGGGGAGCGGGAGCTTTTGCTCAATTAACTTTTGGCTTTCCTTTTCATAGTCATCAAATGTAGTAAACAGCATTTCAGTGTTGGCATGCTCGAAGTTAAAGGTCGACATTTCAACTTCATTTTGATGAAAAATATCACCATAGGTGACGGTACCAAAGGGGCCTTTTGCCCACACTAAGTCATAGATACTGTCGACACCTTGCAGGTACATAGCGATGCGTTCTAGACCGTAAGTAATCTCTCCGGTAACAGGGTAACAATCAAGTCCACCAACTTGTTGGAAGTAGGTAAACTGAGTGACTTCCATTCCGTTTAACCACACCTCCCAGCCTAAGCCCCAGGCACCCAGTGTTGGAGATTCCCAGTTATCTTCAACAAAACGAATGTCATGTGTTAGTGGGTTAATACCTAGCTGACGTAAAGAATCTAAATATAATTCTTGGATATTGTCGGGTGATGGTTTGAGTACTACCTGAAATTGATAGTAATGTTGTAGGCGATTAGGGTTTTCACCATAACGACCATCAGTAGGTCGACGGCATGGTTGAACGTAAGCAGCACTCCAGGTTTCAGGGCCAATCGATCGCAAAAAAGTTGCGGGGTGAAACGTACCTGCGCCAACTTCTAGGTCAAGTGGTTGAGTAATGACACAGCCTTGTTTTGCCCAATAGGTTTGAAGGGCAAAAATTAAACCTTGGAAAGTAGAAACATCAAATTCTTGAGAGTTATCGCTCATAGTTTTTCGTTATCCGACGGGGTGTTCAAATCATGTATGAGATACCAAAGGTTTGATTGTTAAGTGCGATCAAAGCCGATAGCAAAATGCGGTATTATACCTGCTGCAAGTCGGCTTATATAGAGGCTACAAATAAGAAATGGTATTACAAATCAGTGCTGGAGTAATTACAGAGCATGTACAAATGTTGGCAAACAATTCGTCGTGTTAGTTGGTACTTACTTTGGCTGGTGTCTTAAATATCAGCGAACGGTTATCAGTTAGAGTGGTATTGCTAATGTAACTTTAGCCCCAGGTGGTTTGTTACCCTCCCCTACATTATTACTCAGTTGAATCGAACCCGTAAGATCACCCTCATGGTGTGATCGAATTAATTTATTAGCAAAGAAGAGACCAAGGCCTGTGGACTGAGACTCAACAGAAATTGTTCCTTGAGAAAAGTCCCCTTCTAACAATTCTTCAGGAAAACCAGGGCCATTATCCTCTATGACAAAATAGAGGTATTTTTCATCTTCTGTTGCTGACAATTTTATTGTTTTGGCGCCAGCTTTAATACTGTTATAGATGCAGGTATCAAGAATGATAAATAAGATACTGTTATCAAAAAAACCACTGACATCCTCTTCACAATCAAGAGTGAAGTGTAAATTGTGTGCTGCAACAGTGTAACTGTGACGAGCTATAATTTCTTCCAAAAACTCGATGGCAAAATGTTGATTTATATTGACAGTAAAGTCATGATCTAAAGATTTATAACTGGCAAGAATACGAACTAATTCATTCCCAATAAATTGAGATTCACTTTTAATAAGCTGTATGTTTTTCTGTTGCTCTTTGGGTAATGTTAATGAAGAAAGAACACCATCAAGCTCACTAAACATTAAGCCGAATCGATTTTTTATTTCGTGAATAGAAGCTGCAAGCAATTCCCCTCTAATATCATTATTACTCATCGCCAGTAATCTCTTCCCATTGAAATTTAAGTTGTTCAAGTGTTGGATGACGAGGATCTGATTCCGGAAGAGATTCCAACTTCTTAAATAGTTCATCACACTTTTGTGTTAAATGACGGTCTGGTCGACCCTTCTTAAAACGACCAATGATAGATTTTAGAACACCAAAATAAATATCTTCATCGGCTTCTTTGAAAGTACTTGCTCTTAAATATAAATCCAATGCATCTTCAACATCTTCCCGTAGTAATAGCTCTTCTCCGCGTTCTTTGATTAACGCTAGGCGATCATCAGGGCGGCGAATGAGGAATACTTCAATGGTCTGATGATACTTTACCTGCAAACGTTTATTTCCAGCGATATCATTTAATACCCGTTTTCCATAAGCCAGGGCATCTTCTTCGGCTTCAAACTGAAGTTTGGTATTAAATATATCTAATTGATCGTCTAAAGAAAAATTGGTAGACATTTGTATAATGGTATCTGCGGCACGAAACGCTAGCTTTCCTTCTTCTTCTTTTCCGGAGTTAATGAGTGTTTCTGCTTCTACTAACGAACACTTTAAGGATAAAACTGCATTGAGGTCAAAGTCAGTACGAGCAGATTCAATAAGGTTTAATGCCTCAACGGTACATAATTTTTTATCACGCATGCTGCCGTTTTTGATTTTTGGTTGTAATGATTTAGCTAATCCAATAAAAACATCAGGTGTTTTAAAACAAGAATTCTGTCCTAGAGCGACGGCTTTTCTACAGGACTTCCACATTATTTCAATGTCGCCATTTTTTTCAGCCACGCGTGCAAGTGCTTGCTGCCTACGAACAGATTTTGGTGACTGTGCGATTGCCTCCATTAATACTTTTTGTGCGGCCTTATATTTACCCTGCTCTTCTAAAGATTTAGCCAACCAATCTTGGGCTTCTACATATTTAGCTTTAGTTTTTGCCAAACTTTCTAACAAGTTTTGAGCTTGTTCGAATTCTTTGCAATAAAAGTGTACTTTTGCCATACCCAGAATGGCCCAAGCGACACGCTTAATCCCTAAGACGGTGTCATAAATATCTTTGGCTTCTTCAAACCGACCTTCTTTGATTAATATTTTACCTTTGATTCGATAAGCGGGTAATGCAAATTTTGGACGTTCCATTGCAAGTCGATTACAGGAGTTGAGGGCATTTTCGATATTCTCTTCATCAAGTGCAACATTGATATCCTTATAGATATCTTTGGTACGAATAATACGAACAAGACGCGTTTTAAGTAATTCCAGCGTAACAGGTTTTGCAATATAGCCGTCTGGTTCGAATTCCAATGCGCCCATTACCATATCTTGGGTTTGTGCAGCGGTGACCATAATAAAAACAGAAGATGGTTTTACCAAATTATTAAAACGTACTTCTTCTAGTATCTGTTGACCGTCTTTTCCTCTTCCAAGCTCGTAGTCAGAAAAAACAAGGTCATAACTATTGTCGCGAAGCTTCTTTAATGCATCTTCACCATTATTAACACTCTCAGTGTGTTGTACACCAATCGCACTTAACATGGACTTCATAGATGAGCGCATTTCGGCTAGATCTTCAATGATCAGCACATTCATCTTGTGGTAGGGTATTAACTTTAACGCCATGCGTGTCTCACAACAAAATCTAAATTGCAGAAAAATCTTCTATATCTGTAAGTTTAGGAGTTTCTGGCGATGTTGCCAGTTGTTGTCTATGTGAGTAGTGATTTGGCTTCGTCGGGCTTTTGGGCGATTAAGCTGGAGAGGTTTCGATTACCTTGAGAAAGGTCACCTTGATTAGACAATTGATGAAAGATTAGAGTGTCTAAGGGCTTGAATAATTCCAGCAACTCATTGTTTTTCAATAAGAATTTACAGTTTGATGGACCACTTGTTGATTGTTTTTGGTGGTGAAAGGTTTGATAAAACAAAAGTCCGCCTGGTGCTAAAGCTTCTATGATTACGGGGCAAAGCTCGCGATAGAGATAACAAGAAACAATAATAACATCGAAGTAACCCTGGGAACCTGGTTTAATGTGAGGGGTAAGTTGGTGATTTTTTTCTACATCTTGGCAATTAGCGGTAAGTCTAGGAACATTTTTAGCGTTAAGCTGTTCGATGGCAATATCAGAAATATCAATAGCTTGTGTCGTTAGTCCATGGTTTGCGAGAAAAATGGCGTTACCACCGGCCCCACATGCTATATCCAAAGCGGAACCATCGTTAGGTAAAAGGTAGTGGTATTGTGATAACAATGAGCAAGGTTGGGGAAGGTTTTGAAGGGTGCTGTCTTCGATTTCCCTATTTTTATATATTTTGTTCCATTTTTCTTGTTGAGATAGTTTGGTCATAATATTTACACTAGAAATCGAGTTCTTCTGCGAGGCGTGATGCCTGTTGAGATAAGAACGTGTTGATTTCTTGCTGTCGCTTGTGCGTAGGCTTGTGTTGTTGCGTATAATAGACCATTTCATTGGCTAACTGTGTGGCTCGGAACTTATCAATCGTATCTGACGCTTGTTCTGCAATAGTAAAGAGGGCCAATGCAGCCATAGCGTATTGTGCTTGTTGTTGTTCAGAGAGGTAAGCGCTACCCCATAACTGGGTATCGAGTATTTTTTGATGATTCTTTTTATTATCAATCACACTGCGAGTAAACCCATTGTCCCATGCTTGTTGTAGATTGAGATCAGAAAATGGGTTTTCTATTCTTGTAGTTGTTTTGCTAAAGAGGTTGGTGGATAGGAACTCTTGGCAACCTAAGTTATAGGCGATTTGTTCTGCTTGTTCATGGCGCTGTAGTTGTCGTTCGCTGTTTTCATCTTCGAAGTTAGCGAGCATTATTTGAGAGGTTGCATCGGACACCTTAATTGCACGTTGGCTGTTGTGTTCAATTTGCATTTCAACGAGGTCACTGGAGGACTTTATTGTTGAATGTAACGGATGCAAGTCTTCCGTTGTACTAAACAGTGCTAAGTCTTTGTAGGATGCTAGATTCATAGTAAACGTCAAAAGTGAAGTGAAAATGTGATGTCTATTGTATTGATTAGCAGCAAAAAAGCTATGCCCTGTCGCTAAGTGTTAGGAATACCCTATACACTTGCTTTGCTAGCGGGGCAAGCTCCGTCAAAGAAAGCATTTTATTTGATATTGAAATCAAATATAGTTTAATTAATAGTCAGAATCACCTTACCTGTGGTGTTATTGGATTCGATTAGGGTAAATGCTTGCTCTGCTTCTGTGATAGGAAGTTGTGTGTCTATGATAGGCTTGAGTTGCCCTGTTTCAAAGAGTGGCCAGACTTTTTGAGTAAGCTGAGAAATAAGGCGAGATTTATAATCATCGTTTCTACTTCTTAGTGTGGAACCTACTACGCTAAGGCGCTTGACCAGCAGGCGGCCTAGGTCAATGGTTGATTTACGTCCGGCCATAATACCAATCATGATCATCCTGCCGTCTGTGTTTAAGCATCGAACATTATTTTCGAATGAGTCACCACCAACGGGATCTAAGATGACGTCCACACCTTTACCTTGGGTCCACATTTTGATGTGTTCTTGAATATTTTCGTCGTGCCGGTTAATTCCATCTGTTGCGCCTAAAGCGCGACAGAAATCCAGTTTTTCATTGGAGCCGACAGTAACATAACAGTTGTGGCCGAATTGGTGACAGAGTTGTATGGCAGCCGTGCCGACGCCGCTAGCCCCTGCGTGACATAGAACATTTTCATTAGGCTGTAAGTTGGCTTCCATAAAGATGTTTAACCAAGCGGTAGCAAATACCTCGGGCAGCGCGGCGGCTTGTTCGAAACTGAACCCGTTGGGAATAGGTAAAACGTGGCTTGCGGCACAGACAACCGTTTCTGCGTAACCACCTCCAGCAAGTAATGCACAGACTTTGTCGCCAACTTTCCACTGGATGACGTCTGAGCCAATGGCGGATATTTCACCGGCACATTCTAAGCCGAGGATGTTGCTGGCCCCTGGTGGTGCAGGGTAGACGCCTTTACGTTGCATGATGTCAGCGCGATTGACGGCGGTAGCTTTGACGTTGATGGCAACTTGGTTTGGTTGTAGTGGCGTTGTGTCGAGTGGGTTTGGGGTATTTTGCCAGATTAGCTTGTTGTCGTCGGTGATGGAGATGGCTTTCATTGGGGGCCTATAATTTAATGTTTAGTATTTTGTGTATGTGTACGGATCTATGGGATCGCATTGTATGTGGCCCATTAATTCAGAAACCGCAGCTAGTATATCCATGCACCCAATGCACTCGCTTTGCTCGCGGGGCAGGCTCTATGCTTTCTTCGGCGTCCTTGCCTCAGAGATTTCTGAATTAATGGGCCACATACAACGCTACTTGCAATATTTATAGATTTCTTGAATAGCTAGAGATCGTTACTTAATCTGAATACTTTGTTCTAATTCCGCGCTGTCTTTTAGTATCTCATACCGATCTCTTTCTAGTTCGGTGTAGCGAACCCAGCGGTTGGCCATTTCTTGGGTGTCACTAAAGGTGCTGGCGCGGGTGAAGCTGTTGATGGCGTCTTCAAATTGGTGTTTTTGTAAATAGGTTTGACCGAGTAAAACCCATGCGCGTTGCTCTCTACTTGGGAGGTGTTTATCCAGTGCTTGGGTGAATGCTTTGGCGGCTTCATCCCAACGGGCGAGTTGGTAGTAAGTGGTGGCGAGTTGGTAGTAGGTTTCTGCGTCGTCGGATAGTTGGGCGGATTGTTGTAATGGAGATAGTGCTTTCTCATACTCTTGTGCGGCACGTAGACAGTTGGATAATAATTTTAAATTACGACTGTTTGTTGTGATGGTTTTATCTTTTAGGCCTTTTTGCATTACTTTGGCTGCTTTGTAGGGAACTCCCTGTGCATAAAATAATGTGGTTAAGGCTAGTAATAAACGTTCGTCATTGAGGTGGCCTTTTTTGTAGGCGAGTTCCATAACGGCGAGTTGTTCTTTTTGTTTATTCAGCGTGGCGTAGGCACTGGCTAGGCTGAGCATGTAATCTTTTGTGGGAAAAATACGTACCATCCATTTTAGGATAGAGAGGCGATGTTTTTCTAATCCGAGTTTGTCTAAGCTAGATTGTAGTAATACCATCCATTGCTCTTTGGGATCAATACTCTTTTTATCCACAATATCGATTGCTTTGTTAATGCTGTCGACGACTTGTTGGTGATTTTCTAAATAGTAGTAGGCCTGTGCTTGTAGGGCATACGCTTCTGCGCTAGGGCTGTTGGTAAGTGTGAACCAGTGTTGTAATTTGTTAATAACTTGTGGGTATTGTTTATTAATGAAATAGAGTTGTGCGATGTTGTAGTAGGTTTTTGCTTTGAGAGCTTTGGGGTAATTGTCTTGGGCTAATAAATTTTCGTAGGATGAAATAGTTTTTTCGATATTATCCAAACTATAATAAATAGAGGCGTATTGATTCCACATCATAGCTTTTTCGTAACTGTTTAGCGTGACCGTTTTATTAAGTTTATCCAGAATAGATAGTGCTTTATTAGTGTCCCTATTTTTAAACTCTCGTTGTGAAATGGATAATAACTTATAGGTATTTTCTCTAATAGTTGGGACTTTTTTGTAGTTTTCAGCAAAAATGGGTGCTGGTATCATTGAGGAAACAAAGAATAACCCGAGCAATAGATAGATAGGGTACGGCGTGGTCCTGGACTTAGGAAAAGCACGCATTATTTGGCTAACCTGAATGTGATTTTATTTCTAACACCTGATACTGAAATGGGTTCTCCATTTACGATGCGGGGTTTATAGCGAAATTTTAATACTGCATTTTTTGCAACGTCGCTAAAAACTCCTTTGGGTTCCTCCGAAATGATATGCGGGTTGGTTACGGTGCCTAATGGTGTAACGGTAAATTCAACGATTACCCACCCTTCAACATTGTTAATCAATGCTCTTCGAGGGTATTGTGGTGCAACGCGAACGATGGGTAGGTAATCCCCTTCTCCAGTACCAACACCAAAACCGGATTCAATGTTCATTGTAGGTTGGATGGGTACAGAGGGTAAATCAAATGCTTGTAAGCTAACTTGTGGTGATTCTCCGGAGGAAATACTGGGTTGTGGGGGAGCTTCTTGTGGTTTAGGCGGTTTGATGGGTTTGGTTTGTTGAATAGCTAAGATGTTTTCCCGCTTCTCTCGAATAAAACTGACCGCTGTATAGTTTTGATCATCCACCAAGATGTATCGACCAGAGGATATGAGCGACTGCATCAAAATAAATAACCCGAAGGTGATCATTAACGCAATGGGTGCGGCGTAAGTCAAACGAGAAAACATCAGCTCTGCCCTACTGTTTTCGGGTGGCTATAGCGATGTTATAAACGCCGGCTTCTCGAGCAGCGTCCATCACTTTTACCAACTTGTCATTGGTGGATTTTTTATCTGCTTGAATAACAACAGAACCTTGAGGGTTTTGAGCGTGCATTCGTTCAATAACTGCACGGATAGATCGTGCATCAATGCGTCGTTTATCAATCCAAATTTCATCGGTAGCGCTAATGGCTATCAGAATATTGGCGCGTTCTTTAGTAACAGCAGTGGATGCTTCTGGTCGATTGACGTCGATACCGGACTCTTTTACAAAAGAGGCTGTAACAATAAAAAATATCAACATAATAAATACCACATCAATCATTGGTGTGATGTCGATATTGGATTCTTCTTCTTGATGAATACGCGGAAATAGTTTTCTCATCGTTTTTAGTTACCCACTATGCGTTCGTTATTTATCCGCAAGAGTATTAGTTAGGTGTTGATTGATTTTTATCGCTTTCTTATTTAATAAATTAATGGCTATTAGCCCAGACAGTGCGCTAACCAACCCTGCTAAGGTAGAAATGATTGCTTTGGAAAAACCGGAAGCAATGGAACGGATATTTTCAGATTCTCCTTGGGTCAGAGCTTCAAATACTTCGATCATACCTGAGACGGTTCCAAGTAATCCTAATAAGGGACATAACATTACTAAGGTGCCTATAGTAGGTAATGCGAAATTGGTTTTTAGACAAATATGGGAAACGAGGCGTTGTCGGATTTGTTGTGCGTACCATGAATGATGATCTTTTCGGGCGTTCCAATTGTCGGAAACTAGCTGTACTTCATGTTTAATTCCAATATTAAAATACAGCACTCGCTCGATGATTAAAAACCACATTAACCAGGTGAGAAAACCGATACTCAATAATACATAACCACCCGCTTCAAGAAACTCTCGAACGGATTGTAATGCTTCAATGAGCCAGCCCATGTTACTGGTGCCCCTTTTCCGCTTGTTCTGCAATCATACCTGCACTTTGCTCTTCCAAAATCATTAATAAACGTCTGCTTCGGCTACTAACAATGGTGTGAAACAATACTATTGGGATAGCGATGCTTAATCCCATTACTGTTGTAACCAATGCTTGAGAGATACCCCCAGCCATTAATTTGGGATCTCCGGTTCCGAATAGGGTAATTGCTTGGAAAGTATTAATCATTCCGGTTACTGTGCCGAGAAGGCCCAATAGCGGTGAGACAACAGATATTATTTTTAGAAACGTTAAAAAACGCTCAAGTGGTGCGCGTTCTTTTAAGATTGCTTCACCGAGTTTTAACTCTAATGTATCCGTGTCTACTGATGGATTATCTTGATAGACTTTAAATATTCTTCCCAAAGGGTTTTTTATGTCTGGGGTTAAGTTATCAATTTGTAATGTAATGCGACGGCTTATAATGGTGAGGTAACCAAAACGTTCAATAATAATCAAAAAACCTAAGGCACCCAAGCTGAGTATAAAATATCCAACAATTCCACCTTGTTCGATCCGGTCAGATAGTTCTGGAGTTTGAACCATAGCTTCGAGAATTGATCCTCGTGTGGGGTCAACGCCAAAACTGGATAAGTCATCTTCTGATGAGCGTAAAGAAAGTGCTGATAGTCCAAAGTGACTTGAAGGCTGTTTATTGTATTCAACAATCTTTTTTGTTTCTGGAATATATTGGAAATAGTTTCCGTAACTCACGAGGTTAAAGGCACCAACACGAATGACTTCTTGTTCAGACTCAATGCCGTTCGTGTCAATAACATTGGTTGTGAAGCGGCTAACCTTTCCAGTCTCTATGATTTCTCGTTGTAGTTCGTACCATAGTTGTTCCATTTCTTTAATGGAAGGTAAGGTTGAACTGTTTGCGACTTTTTTGGACAAGTCCGTTAGAAATAAAGAGCGGCCGGGAAACTCTGCGGAGATGATAGAGTTATCGATTTGAGCTGCTGCAGAACCCGCGCTGGTTTGTAAATGGCTGAATAGTTCTTTTGATGTTCCGAGTCGATCATCTAGTCGGGATTGTAATACGGTGACCGACTCGGCATTTTTATCATAAGATTTTTCTAATTTTATACTGTTTTTTTCAAGACTTTTTCTTTCAGTAATTGCGTTTTTATAAAGGCGTTTTTGTTGATTTTTATTATTTAAAAATCGTGCTTCACGCTTGCGATGTTCTTTGGCTTCGACGACTCGACCTTCCTTTACCATTTGAAGTAAATCATCGACACTTCCTGCAATTGCCCAGCTAGTTTGGCTGAACAATCCTGATAAAATAATACTGCTCAATAGTGTAAAAAATATTTTATCGATTGTAAGTTTTTTCATTAAGATTTCGCCTCCAATGTAGGCGGAGTTGAAATAGGTATTTTAATAAGGTTAGGTGCGGTTTGTTTTTTTGCCATTTTTAGGCCAATACGAATATCCCGTCGGTATCGGTCGTCTAACTCTTCCCACTGATGTTGTTTTTGATTCCATACCCCTTGACGATTGCCATCCAAGGTTTGAAATAACAATGCTACGCGCCCTACTCTCAAAAAATCTACTTCTTGAGATTTTTCCCCTAAGATGACGGATCCTTTATAGGACTCAATGGTACTACCGTATTCGTTTTCAATATTGAAGGCTTCAAGTACTTGGCGGAATTTTTCTGCACTTGATACATCAGCTCTTTCCATGGCGCTACGCAGGAATTGAATGCGTTCTTGGCGCTCTTCAAGGAGAAAGGGCAAGTCCAAATCAATAAACTGTTCTAAACCTTGAATCATACGAAGTAGCAGTGGTGATATTTGCCGTTCAATTAAGGTAATGTCTTTTAGTGATTGGCTAAGTTCGATGATTTTTACATTTTGTGCGTAGATTTGCTTTTTTAGCTGAAGGTTATATATATTAAGATCTTCAATCCGTTTTGATTCTAGCTGGAAATTTGAAAATAGCTGTCGGGACTTATCACTGAGCTTATCAATTTTGTTTTGTGACGATTTGGCAATACTGTTGTTCTGTGCGGCTTTTTTGACAAGTGAATCAACAGCGTCAGCGAGACTTGTTTTCGATATTAATAAGAGTGAAACCCCAAGAATTATTGTGAGTGCAAACGGTTGTACTTGTTTGAGTCCTCGACTAATTGGGTATGTGCTTCCTAAATATATCGGGGTTGACGTCATGAATTTCCAGCCATAATTATGTTGTTTTTCGCTGTAACTATTCAGCCGATCAGCTAGGTTGCACCATATTGGGTGCAGCCTAGGTACTAATTAGCTACCAATTTACAATTTATTTTAAATACAGGGGCTTTCCTGTGCTGCTTTATTTTTTAGTAGTGCTTCTTGAGATAACATCCATTGGTAGATGTTACCACCAAGCTTTTGCCCCGTTACTTGAGCTGAGACAGTAACGGCTGCTTTTAATGCACTCAATTGAATACCTGTGTCGAACCCAGCTTCTTCTAACATATACACTAAATCTTCCGTTGCGACATTGCCTGATGCGCCCGGTGCAAATGGACATCCGCCTAATCCGCCGATGGAGCTATCAAAACGGCGCACTCCGAGTGTGATACCTGCCCAAGCCATTGCTAGTGCTTGACCTCGAGTATCGTGAAGGTGAAGGTTAAAGCGGTCTGCTCCGTATTGTTGTACTAACGGTGTAAGAATATCAATAATTTGCTGAGGGTTTCCACCTCCAACGGTATCTGAAATGGATATTTCGTCGGCGCCAGTAGCTACCATCTTTTCGCTTAGCCCTAAGGTGATATCAACGGGGGTCTTGCCATCATAAGGACAAACACAGGCTCCAGATATGTAAACCCGGGTGTTGATGCCATCTTGTTTGGCTTGGGCGACTATTTCTTGACAGACTGAGGCGGCTTTGTCAGTGGTCATATTGAGGTTTTTAAGGTTAAAAGTATCGGTAGACGCTACCACTACACCGATCGAGGTTACACCGTTTTCTTTGGCTCGTTGATAACCTTTCATATTAGGGACTAGTACGGATACGTTTACATTGCTGTTATCACAGGATTGGGTAAGATCTTTTAGGCCCGCAAGAACATCAACGGCATCGGCCATTTGAGGAACCAGTTTTGGGTGTACAAAACTGGTGGCTTCGAGGTGGCTCACACCCGCGTCAATTAACGCTTTTGCCATTTCTAATTTATGGGCGGTAGATATAAGCTTAGGTTGATTTTGTAAGCCGTCTCGTAGGCCAACTTCTGTGATAATAACCTTGTTTGACATCTTTATGACCTTTTTGAACATGAGAGAATGATTTAGAGCGTATTCTGTTACATTCTACTGGCGTGTAAAGACGTATTATACGTCAATATGGAGTAATGTAGGTTTTATGAAATAGACTTTTACGGATAAGTTATCGGTTATTTGTTTATAACTATTTAGTGTGTTGTCAGAAGGTGCTTGGCGGTGGTTTTCCTGTTTCAGTTATCGTTAGTTTAGTCATATTTTTTCATTATTATATTAACCCTTTTCGGAGATCATCATGAGTGATGTAGTAACACTAGATGCAAGCGAACGTGAGTTGTTTCGCGATACCCTAAAAAAATTCCTTCAAAACGAAGTAGCTCCTTATTATGAACAATGGGAAAAAGATGGGATTTTTCCCCGTGAGTTATGGAGTAAAATGGGAGAAAACGGGTTTCTTTGTGTTGATGTTCCTGAGGAATACGGCGGTTATGGGGCTGGGTTTCAATTGTCAGCGATTGTTGTAGAGGAACTCGCACGCGGAGGTTATGGTGCAATATGTACGAGTGTTTCTGTACATTCAGATATAGTGGCCCCTTATATTACACATTTAGGAACGGATGAGCAGAAGCGGTATTGGTTACCGAAGTTAGTTTCCGGCGAAGCTGTTGGTGCTATTGCGATGACGGAGCCTGGTGCGGGTTCAGATCTTCAAGGTATGCGTACATCTGCTGTTAAAAGTGGTGATGAATACACGGTGAATGGTAGTAAAACGTTTATTACTAATGGCCAGCATTGTGACCTCGTGATTGTTGCTGCAAAGACGGATCCGACAAAAGGATCAAAAGGGATTTCGCTTTTTACGGTTGATTGTGCTTCGCCTGGTTTTAATCGAGGGCGTAATCTTGACAAAATGGGATTACATTCAGGGGATACATCTGAGCTATTTTTTGAAGATATGAAGGTTACCAGTGATCAGGTATTGGGCGGCTTGGGTGAAGGTTTTGTGTGTTTGATGAAGGAGTTACCTCGAGAGCGTCTAATTCTGGCGGTTGGTGCAATTGCTGCCTGTGATGGAATGATGGACTGGACCGTCGAGTATGTTACTGAGCGTAAGGCGTTTGGTGCAACGTTGTCGAATTTTCAAAATACACGGTTTAAATTGGCAGAACTAAAGACACAAATTGAAGTGAATCGAGCGTATGTGTCACAGTGTAATGAGAAATATCAGCGTGCTGAATTAACGGCGACAGAAGCATCGATGGTTAAACTGTCAACAACAGAGTTGCAGTGCAACGTTGCGGATGAGTGTTTGCAGTTATTTGGCGGTTACGGTTATATGACGGAGTACCCAATTTCACGTGCGTTTATTGATGCTCGGGTACAACGAATATACGGTGGTACGTCTGAAATAATGAAAGAAATTATCGCTAGAGATATTTTAGGGCGATAAATTAACTACATGGTTTAACATGTTGTAATCGGGGGAACTTCGCAGAGGCATTTTTACGTGTTTCCCCTTTCTCTAAGGCTGACTTAATCGAATTTTCTGTTTGCTGGTGAATTTCACTATCAGTAATAATCTGTTCTGCGTGTTGTAATGGAATAATGGAGCAGCCATCAGTATCGGCGATTATCAAGTCACCAGGATTTATAGTGACAGCACCCCATATACCGTCAATTGAAATGGGAACTTCAAAATCAGTAAAGCTAAAAAATTTGTGAGCATTGATGGGCGTTTTATATTTGTAGAAAATAGGAAGCTTAAGGGTCAGAAATTCCACCGCATCTCGAATACCTCCATCTACAATAAATCCAATTGCGCCATTGTTCTTCATACTAATGGCCATATTGTCACCAATCAACGCCCCTTTTTGACAATTATCGGCGTCAATCACAACAATCCCCCCAGGATAAACACTTTCATCTAGCTCGAATGTGGGTTTGGCATCGATTCCTGCATCGACACGCCCTTTTGCACATATCGCAGGGCCAATAAGCCGTTCATTAAGACCTAGGGAGAGAAAGCTTGGGGCCAAAACGTGAGATTCGAATCCCATGGCGACCATTACATCGGCAATAACCGCAGCTTCTAAGGTATTCAGTCGGTTTATCAGTGCTTGTGTATTATCCGTAATCATCAGAACCCTCGCCCAGTAAAAACAATTGCTTAAGATGTAAAGTTAGCATACCATTGGTTGATATACTACTGATATATCAGTGGTAGGTTAGAAGTAGAGTTCAAACTGAGAGGTTATGGCGTGAATGACAAACTACCCAGTGAAATTTTGGATTCATTGAAAATAATGGGTTTTATCAAAGGTGGAGAAGTCGTCGATTATCAGGGATTAACGGGGGGCGTTGCATCGGATATCTGGCGTATTGATATTTATCCTACTGGCGGTCGCGATTGTGTAGCTGAAGGTGTGGTTGAAAATGACCAACACCGGACCTTTTGTATAAAAAGAGCGTTGTCTCAGTTAAGAGTTGAACAAACGTGGGAAGTCTCCACGGATCGTAATGCCTATGAAGTGCGTTGGTTTCAAACGGTAGCTGAGTTTTTTTCACATGAGGTGGTTCCTCGCATATTGGCTCATGATGAAAAGCATGGGGTATTTGCGATGGATTTTTTACCTCCCGAAAATTACCCTGTTTGGAAAAATCAATTACGTGATGGTGTTGTTGATCCAGTAACGGCTCAACAGGTTGCTTCAACTCTTGGGCAAATCCATCAACGTAGTGCTCTACCATCGCTTCGGTCCGAACTTATTCAACAATTTGATACCTCGCATTTATTCTACCAAATACGTATTGAACCGTATTTCCTAGCAGCAGCAAAAAAACATCCGGATGTTAGATGTAATATTGAAAACCTCGCTAACATATTGGCGACAACTCAAACAGCGTTGGTTCATGGGGATATTAGCCCAAAGAATATTTTGGTCGGAGAAAATGGTCCGATTTTTTTGGATGCTGAGTGTGCTATATATGGTGACCCTGCATTTGATATCGCTTTTTTACTAAATCACCTGTTATTAAAATCGGTTTGGCGACCGTTGTTATTAGATCAACTACTTCACTGTTTTACTGTTGCTTATGAGGCCTATTTATCTAACGTTAATTGGGAAGATAGTTCAGAATTTGAAAAAAGAGCCTGTGCATTTTTAGGTGTGTTTTTATTAGCCAGAATTGACGGGAAATCACCAGTGGAATATATAACAAAAGAAAAATATAAAGAATTTGTTCGCAATATTGCTCGAACGATTTTAGAAAAAAAGATAGGAACGTTTCAAGAAATCTGTGATTTATGGAAACAAGACGCATCATATTTAGAATAAATATTGGCGTTTCGGATATTGCTATTAGTTATCCACAGCGCCGATCACTTATCCACAAAGTTGTTCCTTATCCACAAGGTTATCCAACTATTTAATAGCGATTAGCTATTTATTAGAGACCAACTACTTATTAGAAATTTTGTAGAGGTGAATTAAAATGAAAAATGGTTTTTCGATAAAAAAAATTAGCGGTAGACGTGTATGGGATAGCCGAGGCCGCCCTACTGTTGAAACGGAAGTTTTATTAAATAATGGTGGTTTTGGTCGATCTATTGCACCCGCAGGGGCATCAACGGGGTCCGGGGAAGCGGTTGATCTTCGGGATAATAACCAAGCCTGTGGTGGATATGGTGTGAATAATGCGGTGGCAAATGTAAATGGTGAAATTTCTGAAACTTTATTGGGACTAAATGCTTTTGATCAGAAACATATTGATCAATGTTTAATTAATCTTGATGGGACAGAAAATCGCGGGCGTATTGGTGGTAATGCAATGATTGCTACCTCTATGGCCGTTGCACATGCCGCCGCGGACGGTGATAAAAAACCGTTATGGAATTACTTACGCGACAAAGAAACCCACTTGTCGAAAAAGATTGTTTACCAGAAATACAAATATTTGGTGGCGGTGCTCATGCCGAAGGCCATTTAGATTTACAAGACTTTATGGTGATGCCTTATGGGGCCTCAACGTTTAGTGAGGCAATGGAATGGACGGCTGAAATCTATTTGGCGGCGGGTTCTATTATGGACGCGCAAGGAAAGCGTTTTGGGGTGGCGGATGAAGGTGGTTACTGGCCGGTATTTAAAAGTAACGAAGAGGCCATTGAAACCCTGGTAAAAAGTATTGAGTTAGCAGGGTTTTCTACCGAGAAACAAGTCGGTATCTCGCTGGATATTGCAGCAACCCAGTTATTTTCTAATGAGGGTTATTTCTTAAAATCAGAAAAACGACTGCTGAATAATGATCAGTGGTTTGATCTAATGCTGAATTGGTTAAAAGCCTATCCAATAGTTGCTATAGAAGACCCTTTTGTTGAAGATGATTTTACGCGTCATGCAAAACTATTGGCTGTTATTAATACCGGAGTGGAAAGCGGTAAAAATAATAGCATTGAGTTGGTGGGTGATGATTTATTAGTCACCAATATAAAAAATATTGCCGTAGCAAAAGAAGTAAATGCTTGTAATACGTTGTTGTGTAAACCCAATCAAGCAGGCACGTTAACAGAAGCCCGGTTGGCATTTGAAGGGGCGAAAGAAAATGGATGGAATACGATCGTTTCCGCCAGATCTGGTGAAACTGAAGATGTGACTATTGTCCATTTGTCATTGGGGTGGGGTATCGAGCAGTTAAAAGTGGGTTCTTTTTCTCGTTCCGAAAGAATGGCAAAATGGAATGAAATGATTCGGCTGGAAGATCGGTTGGGTTCAGATGCGGTATATGCGGGTGGAAAACCATTAGGCAGGAATGAGACGTCATGAGTAAAGTTGAAGAAGCTTATTCTTTAATTGAAGAAAAGATTATCACTATGGCGTTAGCTCCCGGTGAGTTGTTGTCTGAAAATGAACTGGCCAAAGAGTTGGGTTTGGGAAGAACACCGGTTCGCGAAGCCTTGCAACAATTGGCGCGTGACTATTTGGTGGAAGTGATGCCAAGGCGTGGTATCCGTGTTACTGAAATTGATATCAAAGTGCAGATGCGGCTAATTGAAGTGCGCTCGGTGTTAGAGCAGTTACAGGCAAAACTGGCAGCTAAAAGAGCGACAGCTCAACAGAGAGCTCGATTTGTTAACATCGCTATTGAAATGGAGTCGGCTGCGGAAAATCAGGATTATCTTAATTTTGTACGACTGGACAATGAATACAACGGTTTGATGTCAGATGCTTGTGACAATGCGTTTGCGGGAGCAATGTTAAATCAATTACACGGTTTGTCACGTCGGTTTTGGCATCGGCACCATAAATTGATGAATGATTTACCAGAAACCGCTCGACTACATGCACAAGTCGCCAACGCCATAGCAGAAGGTAATGAAATATTGGCTGAAAAATCCGCAAAAGAACATATGGATTATATCAGTACATTTACAAAAGCAACGTTAGAGTTGTAGTGATTCGAATGTGACTATTCAGCGGATCTCCAATTTGGTGCTATAAGCAATATCTATAGACCCACCAAATAGTGTGTTTTAAGTATATATGTGAGTTAGGATAAATTTATGAAAGTACTATTTCATTACGACGCAGGCCCTGTATTAAAAAAACAGCTAGAAGCCCTCAGCTCTCAAGGCCTTGATATTGTTTGTTGTCCTGAGGGGCCTGAACAACCTTTTATGGATGAGCTAAAAGATGCCGACGTTATTTGGCATGTACTACATCCACTAACCAAAGACATTATTGAACAGGCGCCAAAATTAAAGTTAATACAGAAAATTGGCGTTGGCACAAATACTATTGATTTAGAGGCTGCAAAAGATAAAGGTATTATTGTCTGTAATATGCCGGGTACCAACTCTCAAGCAACTGCAGAAATGACGTTGCTGCTAATGATGGCAGCGTTGCGACGTTTACTTATTATGGATACTACTTGTCGTAGTGGACAATGGCGTATTACTAAAGAGACAGAAGAGCAACTATTTGAAATAAAAGGTAAAACTATCGGTTTAGTTGGATACGGCGATATTCCCAAAATACTAGCCCCGATATTAGACGCTATGGGGGCTAATGTTATTTACACTGCGACAAAAGAAAAACGTGATGTGAAATACCCGTACTTTTCATTGGATGAATTACTGAAACAATCCGATATTGTGTCATTACATGCTGCATTAACGAATGATACAGAAAAAATGATTAATCAAGGTATGCTAGCATTGATGAAAGAGGGAGCAATTTTGGTGAATGCTGGACGTGGCGCATTGATTGATGAAACAGCGGTTTATAAGGCTTTAGTGTCAGGTAAATTGGGAGCAGCAGGTTTTGATGTGTTTACACAGGAGCCGGTTAATGAAGATAACCCTTTACTGACATTGGATAACGTTGTGTTATCACCTCATATAGGTTGGTTAACAACAGAAACTTTAGATCGTAGTGTTGCCGTTGCTACGAAAAATACTATCGCAATAAGAGAGAATACCCCCCCGGTATTTCGGGTAGTATAGTGAATTGTGTATCGTGGTAAATAATGTAAGCAGGATGTATTGGTGCAATATGTAACAAGCGCCGAATGCTATTCACAGCTATTTATGCATATTTTTAGTTAATAGCTGTGAATAGATCATAAGAACAGAAGTCGTGATCCAAAGATTTTTTAAGCTGATCGTAACGACTGCTGTTTACCGTCAAGATTCATGCGTTTCCATACTTCATTAACACTTATGGGTTTGAAGTTAGGTTTGGAAAACGCTTCTTGGCATAATTGATAGATAGCGCGATTATAAGGTGCATCAATATTGTATTTGTCTGCCATTGCCAATAAATAGCCGTTTATTGCTTCTAATTCGTTATCACTCCGGCCATTTTGAATAATGTCTTGAGCCATACTACTCACAACCATTTTCTTAACATTTTTTTCAAATAATTTACGGGTCAAAAATTGAGGAAGTCGAGCGCTCGCACCCATCAAAAACCAGCTTGGGATATCCCCCACTTTACATTCTTTATGGCCGGATGCTTTAACAATATTAACTCCTTCAAAGGTTAGCTGGCTAAGAATTTTCTGGAACTTTGAGGCATCATCAATATCTCGATACCCTAATCCCATCAATGTGGTGAATGAGTTTGTGAGATTGACAATCATTTTTGATAATGCGGCATCTTGAAAGTGATCACTGGCGATTGCTTCAACGCCTTGATTAAAAATATCCGCAACTAGTTTAACTTCAGATTGTAAGCCGTTATCAGGGGTTCCAAAGATAAAGGGGCCTTTGGCTTGATACCCAACTACACCGGGTTCATCTATCCATGCATTAAAACTTATAATGCCGTATACAACGTTAGAAAAATACTTAGGTAAAATTTGTTGATTCTCAACGCCATTTTGTAATCCAACAACGATGGTGTTTTTGGCACAATCCTCACCGTAAGCATTGATAATTGCTTTGGATAAAGCGTCTAAACTGTAATTTTTCACACACAATAGAATAACATCGGGGGCTGGGCAGTCGATGAAGTTCTCTACTGTTTTTACTGAGCACTTTTCCCCTTTATCTTCATGGTGCTGAAGGTAAGAAAAAACGCCATTTTTCTTGATAGCTTTAAGGGTTTCCCCTTGATCTAACACATAGAACTTATTGTGGTTTGGCGCAATCCAGGAAGCGATGGTTGCTCCCACTGCACCAGCACCGACCAATAGAACGGTTTTTTGTTTGATGGATGTGTTTGTTGTTGACATGTGGTGGCCTATTTTATCCAGTGAATGCGAATGGGGCTTGATAATGTTCGTTTGGCAAATCAAAGCACGCATTCATATGGGCTGCGTAACGGAACTGAAATGGTTGAGGTTCAATGTTTAAGTTTCGTAGCATATCGCCGTAAGGGCCTTTTCCGATCGTTAACACGCTAGGGTCATCACCACCGGTTTTCCATAATCTATCCATGTGTTTAGTGACATTAAAGTTGGCTTTAAATTGTGTGGGGCTTTGTAGTAGTTTGTTATTGAGTTTTGAATAAATGTTGGATTGAACGTCGAATGCTGTACTTTTCCCTGACGTGGGAACAGAGAGGCTGAAGTATTGATTACCCTGCTCATCGGTGGCGACGGTTTTTGAGGTGTCATTGTTGATGTTAATATCGATGGTATCTACAACCTTAGGCAAACCCCAAATATCGTTGCCGCGGATGCGGTTTTCTAACGAGGTAACAGGCATGTGGAATACGTAATAACCAAATTTCTTAAAAAGACCGTCCATGATCATCGGTAATACCGGGACGTTAACGGAGGGGTCAATCATTACGGGAATGGTCATGGCAATTTCGTTGTAGGGTGCAACGCCACGGACTTTTTGGTATTCGTAACAAGAGAAGGTAACGAGTGCTCTGCCCTTTGGCATGGCGACGGGTTTCATTTTTGGGTGTGGCAGCATGGCTTGTGCTTTGTCGTAGTCACAGAGAAATACGCCAATTGCGCAGGTAACGTTGCCGTAAAGTGTTGGGAACTGGTAGTCTTTGGTTATTGTGTCGGATAATCTTAGGGGTTGTTTGTCATTACGTAGGGTGAACTGTTGGAAGAATTCGTCGGAGAAGTCCGCTTCGTTGGGGAGTAGGCCTGGTTCGATGATGTTGTTGGGCTTCATGTTGGGTTTTTCCAGCAGTTGGTAAGGTTGAAGATATCTTAGCGGATGTCCTAGAGCGTGCTTTATTGGTAATAGCCTTTCAGAAATCGCAAAAGATCGCATTCATGCGTGCTCGACTGCGGCGTCCGTGTCGTACTCAAGCTACAAGGTCAGTTCTGAAAGGCTATTACCAATAAATCACTTATCGCTATGTTCAGTTATCTTTGAATAGGCTTTATTGTGTCGAGTAACCCTCAAAGGGGAAATAGTAAAAATAACCTAACGGGTAATTTCCATGGTTAAACGTATATGAGCAGTTCAATTTTACTTGATGAGTTCATCAGCCATTTGTATCGTGCAGCTCCTAGCGTGCAGCCTGATCAGTATCGTGTTTGGGCTCTGGAGCAATTATCTCGGGTGATTGACTTTGATGCTGCGTTTTGGGGTACGGGTAATCAGGCGGCTATCCGGTTTCATTATGTAAGTCATCTGGGATTGGATGAGCATTATGCGACCCGTTTGGAAGAAACCATGGAGATGAACCCAATCCGTGATGGTGTGCTTAATAATTTAGGTAAACCTGTGGATATGTCGGATGTGATTTCTGATGAGGCGTTTTATCAGTCTGATTTGTACCACCAGATGTTTCAGCCTTATGGTATTGAGCGTATTTTGGCTTCGGGTCATGTGGATATGAATACTGGTTTGTATACCCTGCTTAGTCTTTACCGGTTTAATCGTGAGCATGTCTTTACGGATGAAGAACGTCAATTGCAACAACACCTTATCTATCATTTGGTATCTGCGGTGTCCCATGCGTTTTTTTTGCATTTACGGGTGGGTAATCGGCTACAGGAGACGGAGGATCAATCCGCTTCGGCAATTTGTGATCAGCAAGGGTGTTTTCATGAAGTGCAGCCTCGTTTTGTTGCGTTATTGAATGAGCACTTTCCTGATCGTCAAATGTCTACCCTGCCCTTTGAGCTAAAACGCCAGTCTTCGGTGTACCGTTTAGAAATGAATAACTTGTCGATAGAAATAAAGCCCCTAGGGGAGTTGGTGATGGTGAGTTTACGTCCACTAGGGCCGTTGGATTTATTGAGTGGACGTGAGCATCAAATTGTAGGGTTAGTGTGTAAGGGGCTGACTTTTAAGGAAGTTGCTAAATCGTTGGACTTGGCCCCTTCTACGATTTCTAACCATTTGTATCGTGTTTATGACAAATTAGACATTTCTAGTCGTACAGAGTTGGCGAAGTTAGTAGACAATGACTAGGTTTTGTCGATTTTTGCGGAAAATCGAATATTTACTTACAAAATCTTTGTGTTGTATAGGCGTATTTTGGAGGCTTTCAGGAGTTTTTTAGAGGCTTATTGATCAAAAACTGGAGTGACTCACTAGTCTCTCTCTTTTCAGAGAAAATGTCGTTAAAAGGATACAAAACTTCAACGATCGTCAACTAGCATAACGCTTAGTCTTTGCATACTCTATAGGCGTAAAGTGATAAGCAAAGTAGTAAGAACGTACAGATCTCAAAGGGGCTCGCAAGAGTGAGGTGTGTAATTTGTTCTTTTTCAGAGTGTATCTTTAAGTGAATATTATGCAGGTTTGATTCCTGTTGTGATGTTGCTTCTAGGATAAGGGCTAATAAATGATTCCTATAAAAAAAGGCTTTGAAGCCGATATTGACTACAACTATCAGAGAATGTACGTCTCTGGCATGATGCAGTTGATTTCCCATATGT
>MAAC01018568.1_pt1 | contig 44350 bp, 46 predicted proteins | sample 1115981 | NCBI WGS metagenome assembly MAAC01 (sample SAMN04961126, study PRJNA320927) | seawater metagenome | isolation source: sample BD02T64 sea water enriched with oil for 64 days | place: USA:Gulf of Mexico | collected 2013-07-27 | reverse complement strand
TACCCATCTGCCTTTATGCAGGTGTATTCCCATTAATAAAATGACCGATGAATAAGCATTCGATGAAAAAAAAATCAACGGAGTGCATCACTTTTGGGGAAAGTACGAAAGCGATTCAATCACTTAGAATATTACCCGTCCTATTCTTGAATTGAAAAGGGCGTGTTTAATTAGATTTGTACAACGGTGTTTACCTTGTGTTTTATCAATAGATCAATCAAAATATGAAAACCATAAAATTATTTTTCCTAGCTATGTTTGCGATACTTTTAAATTCATGTTCAGTAGAGCCAGAATCGATTTCTTTCGGCAAAGATCAATGTGATTTTTGTAAAATGCGAATTGTGGATCAGACGCATGCAGCTCAGTATGTCACCACCAAAGGGAACCAATTTAAGTTTGATGCCATTGAATGCCTTTTAAGAGAGCTTTCAAATCCTGAAATTAATGCAGCGGGTCTGGCTCATATTTTAGTAGCAGATTATAATAATCCGGGGGGGATGATTTCCGCAAAAGATGCGACCTACATCATATGTAAGGAAATTAAAAGCCCAATGGGCGCTTATTTATCTGCTTTTGGAAGTGATAAAGCAGCCCAAAAAGTATTGGATGAAATGGGTGGAAATAAATACACTTGGGATACCATTCAAATTAAATTCAATAAAAAGTAAAATGAATACACAGGGTTCTCTCAAGTGAAATTGGGCGAGAAGTTGCAAAATAAATCTGGTGTATTTAGGGAACATGTTTTATGGTTTGCGTTGGAATAAAAGGGGGTGGCCTAGCTAATCCTGTTAGGGGTGGCGAAATAAGGGGGCATAATAGCCATTGGTGCAGATTCTTTTTCTATTAAAGGAATGGCCTTAAAAAATGGAGGTTATAGGGGAGCCAAATATTTAACGACCACTAAAGTGACAAGGTCGAGGTAGTGGTTTTGAAAAATAGTACTGTTGAGAATGTGTTTTTCTCTATAGTAGCGATTTAACAGACTCTCAATGAGTAGTAATTAACCGGAGTCGTTTATTGGATGAGGTTCCAAAATATTTTGAGCCTACGGAAAAAGAGCAATACGGTCTCATACTCCAATAAAATACTAATTTTACGGCCCTATAAATTTGGAGTATGTACAAAACCATTAACGGCATTCAACACATTGGAGTGGGGGTGCCAAATCATGCAGAATCTTGGAAGTGGTACCGTCAAAATTTCGGCATGGATATTTGTTTTTTTAATGGCGCTGCAGAGGCTGCCTTAATGCAGATTTACACGAAGGGAGAAATTATTAATAAGCAAGCGGCTATGATTTCAAATCTTCATGGGGGTTGTGCTATGGAGGTGGTTAGTCCTATTTCTTTTGAAGCGACCAATGCCAAAGTAGAATTTGAATTGGGCGATCTTGGAATTTTTTCGGCCAGTGTGAAGGCTCCAAATTTATATGCCGCATATCAAAAGTTTAGTTCTAATGGAACCGAAGTTCTTGGAGGGATTGAAAGTTCACCTATTGGTAGAGAATCTTTTTATATAAAAGATCCGAATGGTTTACTATTTCAAATTACCCAAGGAAAAAGCTGGTTTGTTAAACCTAAAAAAGTGGAAATGGGAGGCCCTAGTGGGGTGACTATTGGGGTGTCTGACATTCAGAAATCAATGGCATTGTATGCCGATATCCTGGGTTATGATAAGGTGATGTTGGATCAAACGGGTGTGTTTGACGATTTCAAGCATATTGCAGGTGGTCAAAAAACTTTTCGTAGAGTTATGTTAACCCAATCCAATAAACCAGGTGGTGGTTTTGCTAATTTAACCGGTCAGACGTATATAGAACTGGTACAGGCACTTAACTATGCGCCCAAAAAGATCTATGAAGATAGATTATGGGGAGATATTGGGTTTGTGCACCTTGGATTTGATGTTCGTGGGATGAAAGAACTAGGTGAGGAATTAGCGACTAAAGGTTTTGGTTTTACATGCGATACGGATGATGCGCTAACTATGGGAGTTTCAACTCGAGTTCACTGTACGTATATTGAAGACCCCGATGGAACATTAATTGAGTTAATTGAAGTTTTTAAAATTCCAATTATAGAGAAACTAGGAATCTTTTTGAATGTAGAAAAAAGAGATCCTAAAAAGCCTTTGCCTAATTTTATGTTGAAGGCTATGAAATTCGGCCGAATTAAAGATTAAGGACTTTCAAAATTTTTAGATTTTTCTATTACTTATTAAATACCTGTGGGTATTTAAAAGGTGATTAATATCACCATATTGGCAATTTTTCATCATGAACTTGGGTGTTTAGAAGACCTAGGTTTGTAGGGTAATATAAAATACTAAATATTTTATTTTATGAAAAAGCCGTTATTATTTGTGACCGTTTTAGCTTCTTATAACGGCAGGAATACGGAGGTTACTGCCGCTAAGAGTACCCTTGCAGGAAGTGAAACCTGAGAATAAGGAGAAATTAGGGCTGGTTTTAAAGATGTATGCTTCCCCGGATACCTTTAAGGAGAAAGCATTAAGAAAAGAAGCGAATAAAGGACGTAAGATGTTTCGCACGGACGGATCTTATTTAACCGTTGTAGTGGATGATAGTTATGTAGGTGGTGCTAAGGTTTTTGGTTGTGCTCCTGCCAGGAATGGTGTCGTCTTGGTGGTGGATGCCCGAGTAGACCTTTCTAAATAAAAAGGATGGATAGATGTCTTTTTTAGAAGGAGTGGGATTTGATTAATACACGGGCATTTTAATCAAAAAAAACGCCAGTTCTCACTGACGTTTTTTAATCCCTTTTTTAATTTATTTCTTAACAGCTGTTCGAACTACTTTCGAACACATTTTTTTTCCTTGGGTTTTAACCATTATTAGAATGACGTTTTCCACAGAATTGGCAGATCCTATTTTTTGTCCATCTTTGGTCAAAGAAACATCATGTGTTTCGTTGTTCCAGTAAAAAGATGAGTTTCCATTCGCGGTATTAAAACGTTTAAATGGTCCGGCATCCATTATCGTAATTTTGGAACTATAGTCCTTGTAAATGTTACCGTTCGGATAGGCAATATCTACGGCAAATATGTTGTCGTTTTCCTTATTGATTCTCACATAACATGTTCCTATGAACTGTTCGCTTGTAATTTGAAGTATATCCATGTAACTGATAACAAAGAAGTCTTCCTTTTTTTCGGCAACAATTTGTACATTATTCATTCCTTCACGAATCATCTCTCCGTTAGCATATAGCTTCACCTTTATATTTAAACTAGCCACATAACTCTGAGCACGATTGGTTAACTCATTGTACTCAATGATTTCCCACGACATACTAATACCGGGGCGACTCGCTAAGTAGTTTACCTTTCTTTCCAAATCTGACTTTGAAAATAATTCGGGGTTGTTCACTTTCCCGTCAATGGCTACGGTAACATCTCTCCAAGATAACTCCCGGCTAAAAGACTGAAGAAACTTAGGGACATCACTTGGGGATTCTAAGTGACTCAATTTTTGCTCAAAGGTGTTCGAAATAAACTTCTGAAATTCGGTTTGCTCTTGGGCAAAACTCAAAGTGTTTAGAGACAGTAAAAGTCCCAATACAAGTGCTATTCTTTTCATATAATATTTTTTATTCATCAAAACTCACCACTACCTTTTTTGTCGTAGGATGGGCCTGACAAGTTAATATATATCCGGCTTCAACCTCCTCATCTAGTAATGAATAATTCAGCATCATGGTTGCATGTCCTTCCAAAACTTTGGCTTTACATGTACAACACACCCCTCCTTTACACGAAAATGGAAGGTCTAAACCTGCGTCCACTCCGGCTTGTAGAATATCCGTTCCTTCCGTTTTTAAATCAAAGTGATACTGCTCATCGTCCATAATAATGGTCATATGCGCATTTACTTTATCCGACTCAGGGATCTCTTCTTTTGCCAAGTTGGCTTTGGACCCTTCGGCATGAAATAACTCAAAATTTACTTTTGAATCGGCCACGTTATTTTCTTTTAAATAAGCTCTAATATCGTTCGTCATCCCTTCCGGGCCACACATAAAAAATGCATCTATTTTGGATACATCAAAGAAAGACTTGCCCCATAAAGGTAGTTTTTCGGCATTAATACGTCCGTAAAAAGCTTCAATACCACGATCTTCCTGACTGAAGATCAACTGAAAGTTGAATCGTGCGGGAAATTTGTTTTTTAAAGCATCGAATTCTTTACCAAAAATGATAGAGTCTACATCTTTGTTTCCGTACAATAAAGTAATGTTACTTCCTGCTTCGGTATGTAACACATGTTTAATGATACTTAAAATTGGAGTTATTCCACTTCCTGCGGCAAAAAGAACATAGTTTTTTGAAACTGCTTCTTTTTCTGGCTCTTGCTGCTCTTCTTGGTCATGAAAATGACCCGTTGGCGTCATGACCTCTATGGAATCACCTGCTTTCAATTCCGTATTTGCATAGGTGGAAAAAACACCTTTGGGCATTTTTTTAATGGCTACCCGAAGTTCATCTTCATGTGGAGCGGAGCAAATTGAATATGCTCTTCGTACTTCCTCGCCATTAATCATAGCTTTTAAGGTAAGGTACTGTCCTGGAATGAAATTGTAATCTTCTTTAGTAACTTCTGAAGGTATGGTGAAGGCTACCGAAACGGTGTCGGTGGTTTCCTTTCTAACGTCTTTAACTAGTAACGTATTAAACTGCATAAAACATAATATTTGCCACAAATGTAACCTTTAAATGGAAAGATAATTAACATGAATTTTCTTTATTTTTTCACTGGCAAATACCCTTTTTTTTGGAAGAAATTCATTAAAAAAAACGTATTCCTCACGTATGCATTTTTTTCGAATATTTTATGGGTGTATATCATGGGCTTTACGGGGTTAAATCCGTAAACTTGTACCCCAATAAATGCACAGATTATGACAGAGGAACAATTAGAGAAAAATTTTCAAAATCGTATTGATGCGGAGCAGAAAATTGAGCCCAGAGAATGGATGCCTGAGAAATATCGAAAGCATTTAATTCGTCAAATTTCTCAACATGCTCATAGTGAAGTTATTGGTATGCAGCCGGAAGGGAACTGGATTACTCGAGCACCCTCTATGCGTGCCAAAATGGTATTGATGGCGAAGGTGCAAGATGAAGCGGGACATGGATTGTACTTGTATAGTGCTTGCGAAACTTTAGGGATCAATCGGGATGAATTGGTAGAGCAATTGCATACTGGAAAAGCCAAATACGCCAGTATCTTTAATTACCCCACTTTGACTTGGGCCGATATGGGTGCGGTAGGTTGGTTAGTTGATGGTGCAGCTATTGTGAATCAAGTATCTTTGCAACGAACCTCTTATGGGCCTTATGCCCGTGGAATGGTGAAAATCTGTAAGGAAGAAAGCTTCCATCAACGTCAAGGGTATGAGATCATGGCACAAATGGCTAAGGGAACCGATGCTCAAAAAAAAATGGCGCAAGATGCATTAGACCGTTTTTGGTGGCCATCACTAATGATGTTCGGACCACATGATTCAGATTCACCTAATAGTGGTAACGCTATAAAATGGAAAATTAAACGTGAAAGTAACGATGTTTTACGTCAACGTTTTATTGATAAAACCATTGAACAAGCCGAACTTATTGGTTTAACAGTTCCTGATCCTGATTTGAAATGGAATGAAGAGCGTCAAAGCTACGATTGGGGTGAAATTGATTGGGATGAATTTTACGAAGTAATTAATGGCAATGGATTGGCCAATCGTCAACGAGTTGCTCAGCATAAAAAAGCGCATGATCAGGGTGCGTGGGTACGTGAAGCAGCCAAAGCTTACGCAGACAAACAAAAGAATAAAGAAGTTTAAGTATAAAGAAGAGTTATATGTCAGTAGATAACAACCAAGGAGAATTATGGGAAGTTTTTATTCAATCTAAAAACAATTTACCGTACAAACATGTTGGATCTGTGCATGCCACAGATAAAGAAATGGCGTTGCAAAATGCTCGTGACTTATACACTCGCAGAGGTGAGGGTAGAGGTATTTGGGTGGTGCCATCGCAATATATTGTGGCATCTGATCCAGAAGAGAATGCCGAGTTTTTTGATCCATCCGTGGATAAGATTTACCGTCATCCAACCTTTTTCGAAATGCCTAAGGGCTCTAAAAATATCTAGGAATGACCAAAGAAGAAATGTTATTTCAATATTGCCTTAGAATGGGCGATACCCATAATGTGTTTGCACATCGAATGGGAGAGTGGTGTACCAATGGGCATATCTTGGAAGAAGATATTGCCATGACCAATATTGCTTTAGATCATATTGGAACCGCAAGAGCATGGTTGATTTATGGAGGCGAAGTTGAAAACAAAGGGCGTACGGAAGACGATTTGGCTTTTCACCGAGATGAACGTGATTATGTAAATATGCTAATTTCTGAATTGCCAAATGGAAACTTTGCGGAAACCATTGTACGTAATTTCATGTTTGATGCATTCTCACTTTTGTATTACACAGAGTTGACCAAGAGTAGTAACGAAACCTTAGCTGGAATTGCTCAAAAAGTAATAAAAGAAGCTAAATATCATTTAAAACATTCGGCTAATTGGATGGTGCGTTTGGGGGATGGAACCGAGGAAAGTCACCAAAAATTGCAATCTGCAATTGATGAGATTTGGCGTTTTACGGGTAACATGTTCGAAATGGATGATATCGATCAAAGCCTTTCGGATTCCGGAATTGGAGTAGATTGTGCTCAGATTAAGGAGCAATGGATGGCAGTGGTGATGCAAACGGTGAGTGATGCTAAAGTGACTATTCCAGAAAACAAATACATGTTAACGGGTAGTAAAAAAGGGATACACACCGAAGCTTTAGGACATATGTTGGCCGAAATGCAATCCTTGGCGAGAGCCTATCCGGATGCTAAATGGTAAAATAAAAGCAATACAGAGTAGAATAAAAACCTGAAGCTCGCTTCAGGTTTTTATGTTAATAGGGATCACATGCAAGAATCAAAAAAAGGGGTTAGTGTAGAGCAGGTTTGGGAAATTCTAAAGGAAATTCCGGACCCTGAGATTCCTGTGATCTCGATCACCGATTTAGGTGTGGTTAGGGAGGTAAAAGTAACTGGTGATCAAGTCGCCATAAAAATCACCCCTACCTATACGGGATGTCCCGCTACCAATATTTTTGAGCAGGACATAAAAATTGAATTGGTAAAAGTAGGATTCAAACAAATAGATATTTCATTTCAATACAGTCCTGCATGGACCACAGATTGGCTGAGTGAAGAAGCACGCGAAAAACTACGGAGATTTGGAATTGCACCTCCTGATGGGACTACCAGTGATAAGAACTTTCTACTGGGTAAAGATCCAATAGTAGCTTGTCCGCAATGTAAATCTACCCATACAGAGATGGTCAGTCAGTTTGGGTCTACTGCGTGTAAATCACTTTATAAATGTAAGGACTGCTTAGAACCATTTGACTACTTTAAGTGTATTTAGAAGTGCATTCCTCTAGGTTAACTAAAACTGTTTCCAGATCTGAAATAATGGGAATTAAATGATTTTGGTGTTTTTTGATACTTAATTTTCTTAAATAAAGAAGTGCGAGAAATAGCGTTACTAGAATAAAATACCCGAATAAATGCTCTTCCAAAGCTGCGTTTTCCAAGGAACTGAAATAGCCAATGCCCATACCAAGGGGAATGACGATACAAGAAATTAGAAAATGATTTTTCGGTAAATCTAGTCTACCTTTTAACCTTGTGATTTCTAACTTAATATAGCGTTTGTTGGTGAGTGTTGCCACATTCAGTGTTTTACTTTTAGTACGAAACAAGGGGGCTAAGGAAACCAGAAAACCAGAAATAACAAGCGCTATTGCTATAAAGTTGGATGTATTGAAGGTTAAGCGATAAACCATAATTGCCACACTTGAAATTAATAAAACGGGAATAAAAAAGCGTTTTAATTTATCCACCTGCTCTATTTTTTGAAGGCGTTCCGACAACTGGACAATATCCAGTTTTGTGGCCTTTTTATGCGACCATAGTTGACTCCAATTTTGAATGTCTGAATCCATTATCCTTTAAGTTTTTTTTTGAGTTCCTTTTTTATCCGATTGATTTTTACTCCGACATGAGTCACCGGAATACCAACAATTTCTGAAATTTCTTGGTAGCTATGATTTTCTAAAACCAGACTAATTATTATTCTATGGTCTTCTTTTAGACGGGATATGGCTAAAAAAAGAAGCCCCATTTTATGGTCCATGGTTGCATAGGAATCCATAGGATCTTCGGAATCAAAATGTGTATGTTTCCATTGTTGGAGATGTTCATTCGTACGATTTCGTTTTTTTATTGAAAGGAGTGCCGTGTTCGTGGCGGTTTTATAAATCCATGTATTTATTTGACTCTCGTTTTTGAAAGAATCGAGATGTGTCCATACTTTAATGTACACTTCTTGGAATAAATCATCCGCTTCCATATCATTTCCAGAAAAAGCGAGGCATAACCGAAATATTTTGTCTTTGGAATCCTCATAAATACTTTTAAATCTATGCGCCTTTGTGCTCATTCATACCGGTTTAATGGGTGTTGATTTGTTTGTTGAAATGGATCTGTTTTTGGATGGCCATTATGGCTAACCCTATAGCTAACCCCATGGTTATACCGAAAATAATATCATTTAATTGTAGATAGTATTGCGCTACCTGAACGGCCGAAATTAGTACTAAGCTGGATACAAAAAGGGCTTTTATTTTGGTATTTATCATAATTCAATGTTTTTAAGAAGTACCCTTTAGATTACTGCAATATCAATTTATTACACTTTGGAAGTGATTTTTTTTTAAAAAATTACGGTCTTGAATATTTAGAGATGATTAAAACGTATAACCCACAGAAACGGATAGTTTCATAAAAACGCCTGTGTCCTTGTAGCCTCTAAAATCAAATCGTGCTCCCGATTGGCCATAATAATCTTCATAGTTCCCGTCAATTGTAGAGAGGTACACTCCGCCCCCAGCATCTAAGCGAAAAAAAACACGTGTGGTGGGGTGAAATGTAAATCCATATGCTACTGAGTTAGCATAAAAAAATTCCCTGGACTCATCGCTATAGGTTTGGTAGCCATTAACCTTTGGGTTGTAATATGTTCCGTCCCATTTGTTCGTGTAAAACTGAAATGCCATCTCATATCTAAAAAACAAATCAAACCTTTTGTTGTAGGTAGGAATCGTGTAATAATAGTTCAATGCGAACCCGGAAAGAGAAAGTTTTTTTGGGTTATTTGCCGCTTCGCTTGACCATAGGTGAATCAATGGAGCGGCCCTGAATTGATGGTTCTTGATGGTGGCCATGATTCCGAGTTGCATTTCTACCCGTTGTGAAATCCCGACCAAACTGTAGGTCATGCCCATATCGGTGGACCAACTAATTTTTTCTTGATCTTTTTCTTGGGCTTGCAGGTGAGTCATTAGTGCCACAAGAATCAAAAAGCTGGTCATTACTTTATACATGCTGTTTATTTAAAAAGTTCGGTCATGACGTTTCCAGTCGTTTGTTTGGTTTTAAAACCTAGTAAAACACCAATAGTTGGAACAATATCAATTTGCTCTCTGAGTTGATTACGGATGATAAGATTGGAATGAAAATCGGGCCCATAGGCAAAAAAGTTGATATGGGTACACCCGTGACATAAATCGCCATGGTCTTTAAATCCACTTGCAATTCCATCTAAGTGACGGCCATGATCATTGGTCATAAATAAAGTAGTTTGGTTTCTGTAATGGGGTAAAGAGTCTACTAACGTTACAATTTTGTTGAGTAAGCTATCGGCAATCAATATATTCTGAAGGTAACTCTCCCAATTATTTTGATGCCCGGCTAGATCGGGACCACTCAGATTAATAAATAGCAAATTGGGTTGTTCGTGGGTCATCACCTCTTTAATCCGTTGGTAAGTGTCTACATCCAAACGATCAAGGGCATCCACTAAAGGGAGAAAGGAATTTCGCCAATCTACATTCGAGCTATTGGCCAACACGGATAGTTTTTCCTTGGCCGTAATGATCCATGCTTTTTCTGGTGGGTTTTGCGTAGCTGCTAACCAGTATTGCATAAAGGAAGGGTAACTGGGGTATTGTAACCCGTTGTTATTCATTAATTCATAAACTCCCGTAATGGTAGCTGTATGACCTGATATAGTTTGGGTATTTCCAAAATTGTAAAATTCTTGATTGATAATTCCTTTCGTGGCTAATTTAGATGCTTGATTAGGAATATAGGCTTTTTCAGGATGTCCCCAAGTTTCGCTATAACGTGCCCCGTCAATCATAACCACAACTATGTTTTTTGTTTTGTATGGGGTAGGGGTAATTTGGAAGGTGGTATCCAAATGTGTGTCACATCCATAAATCACTAGACCAATCAAAAGAATAATACTGGAATAGAAAAGGTATAGTTTCCGTTTATACATGTTTAAAAGATACTAGATAAATGGCAATAAATGCGCATTTTGAACCCTTAGCCGGTATGGACTGTTTTGTAAGTCGTTATCTTTTCTTTTTTGTTCGTTTCTTTAGGATGGGTTCATCTTGGATCCAAGGTCCACTAGAAACAATTTTTCCACGTTTATTATACAAAACACCCTCCCCATGACGGAAGTTGTCTTTCCAGTTTCCTTTATATATATCACCCGTAGCAAATGTGTAAATTCCATATCCAGTACGGAAACCAGCTAGGTAGTGCCCTTCATAAATATCCCCGTTTTTCCAGTAATAGATGCCTTCTCCGTTTCGTCTGTTATTAACCCATTCGCCTTCATAAAATCCTTTTTTCTCAAATATTGCAAATCCAAAACCATGCGCTTTACCCTCTTTTACTTCTCCGATATAATCAATTTCAGCACCATCAAAATTGGTGATCTGGAGTATGCCTTTTACAATTTGAGTTACCTCATGGAGTTCTTTGTTTTCCAGGTATGAAAGGGTGGGTGCTTGTGAAATTGATGGATCTAAAGGGGGTGTTTTAGAGGTGCTGTCCGATGTTTTGTAAGTGGAGTACCCTTCATCATATGGTTGCGTATCACCCGGGTTTTCGGTCAAAAGAGTAGCTGATTTCTCTTCAGATACATTTTTGGAATGCTCCTTTTTAAAGGGGGAATTAAATAGGATGACGGATCCTAATAGGAGTCCCATTAATATATAATGAAGGAGGTCTAACTTTTTTGGCATCGTTGACATTTAGAGGATTAATAACCCAGATTGACTTTTGGTACTTTGTTTTCTGATTTCCGTCCATCCAACCCGACATATACGTTGAAACGAAAAACATGACTGGTTCGGTATTCGTATCCTGTTGATTTTTGACCTAGAGTCCACATATGACCGACAAAGAAAGTAACACTTGGATTCAATACATATCCAAAACCATTGTACGTACGAAAATCTTCAAAAGGATTGAAAACAATGGATTTACCGGAGTGCATGAAAATTTCGGCACTGGGCGAAAAATAGAGCGTGTTCACTTCAATTCTTCGTGTGTTGATAGGAATGTAAGCAAAGAACTTATACCGGTAACGATTGGTGTAATCATAGTCCGACCCTACATCGTTTTTCTTTTTCCAACGATGTTCAAAACGGAATTGGTTCACCAACTTTACCCTTCCTATATAGGGTGATTTAAATACCCATTGCGACCATATTCGTGGTTCTAAAGTATACGGTTCATAAGCTGAATTCCCAGGCTCTGGAGTGTAGTTTACAATAAGTGCGGGACCAATAACAGCTTCTATGTTTTTAGTGAAAAAAATATTTAAACCGGCTCTGTTATAAAATTGACGAGGACGACCTACAAAGGACGTGACATTGTTTAATGCATTTCGAGCCCGGTAATGATGTTCTGCATAATAACCCAATTTGTCATTGATTCGGACCTTCAAATATAAACCAGCCCAAATACCTGTTTCTTCTAGATTTACACTTGAACTGGTTTGGGCAACGTGGACAAATGGAGTTAGAAAATATAAAATGAATAGAATAGTTAGTTTTTTCCCCATAGTTTGAAATGCGCAATTCGTTCCACTAATATATGACAATAAGAGGATGTGTGATTACCTCATAAGTGGAAGTACGTGCAAATTTACACTTCCCATTTGGAGTTTTCATTGACTTTTAAGGATAGGGCCATGATGAATTGGAAAATACTTAGCCATTTGTTTCAGTGGGGGGTAAAATACGGGCAGTTTTAAACAAACTATGAATGGTCACTTTGTAAGAGTACATGGCGGATTCCATGTTCAAATCGTTTTATTCCTCCCGATATGCTTTTATTGTAAAGGAGTTAAGGGTAATTAATATTCTGCCTTACAAAAAGCCTTATTTTTGAGCCTATAGGTAAATTGGTGAATACCCAGAATAATTGAATGAAATGAGTAAAGAATTGGCTAGCCTTGAAAAGGATGAATCTTTAGAATGTAAAAATTGTGGCCAAGTACTTAACGGAAATTACTGTCCAGAATGTGGCCAATCCGTAAAGAATTTTGACAAACCTTTCCGATTTATTATTGCCGATTTTGCCGGGAATATATTTGCTTTCGATTCTCGTATTTTAAATACGCTGAAAGCAATTTTAATTCAGCCGGGGCAGTTGGCCAACGACATTACCCATGGCCGAAGAGCTAGATATATGCCGCCATTTCGATTTTATATTTTCGTTAGCTTTTTGTTTTTTCTATTGTTGAATTATACCTCCAATGGGTTTGAGGATTTTAATATAGGGAAGCAAGAAGACTCATTAGCTTTAGTGGCGGATTCAACTTCAGGAATACCAACGTTATCTGTGGAAATTTCAGATACGTCACATTCACTATTTGATAATCTGAATGGCATTGAAATACCCGCAAAACCAAATTCCAAACTGACGGATTCCTTGTGGAGTAGCCCTATTCGATTTTCGGAGGATGTGGAGATAGATTTCAAGGATGTATTGGAGCATAAAGATTTGTATTGGGCCAAATTTTTAGGTAATATTTCTACCTCCATGTTTTTTCTCATGCCTTGGTATGGGTTTTTATTATGGGTGTTTTTTAGGAAGACATATAAATACTATTTAGGGCACCTAGTGTTGGCTATTAATCAACATATCTTTAGTTACTTGATATTTATTGTGATCCTATTTATTGGGATGATGTTCCCAAATAAAACCGCTTCGTATGAAAACTACTTGATTTGGGTTTTACCTATTTATTTTGTCATTGGAGCTCGAAAACTATATGGTCGGAAATGGACGACCACTTTAATGCGGATGTCGGTAATTGGTTTTTTGTATGTCATGCTATTAGTGGTGGTCATTGTTGGAGCCACCTTCCTATCTATGGTTAAGGATGTTGGGAGTTGATGGTTTCAGGTCTGAAGAGGTAAGTTTGAGAAACCGAAAAATTAAATCTCTCAATTTGCAATTTCTAGGGGATGGATAGTTCTAAAAAGGTAATTATCCCAAATAGAAATTAGTACAAACTACTACCGTATTAACTTGGTAAATGGTCCTTTTCTAATTGCTCTCGGGTAGATGACACCAATAATTCTCTATGGTTGTTGGCTTGGTCCAAAAAGTCTTGATTGGCTTCCGTATCTGTATCAAACGTTCCTCCCCAAACAATCATTTCTATCATAAGGGGAAGTAAGGCGATTCCTTTAGGAGTAAGGCTATATTTTATACGGGATTTTTTTACGCTATCGGCTTCTTTTTTAATAATACCTGATTCTTCTAATTGCTTTAATCGGTCTCCCAATACACTGGTGGAAACATTTTCATTGGACTCAAAAAACTCGTTGTAATGCCTTTTGTCTTTAAACATTAAATCTCGAATAATAAGGAGAGTCCATTTATCCCCAAAATGCTCTAAAGAAAAATTTATCGGACAGTGAGAACGCATTTTCATGGTGCAAATATAAAAATATATTTTTTATTTAACTTGCATATTCGAAGTTAATATCTAATTTCGCTTCGGAATTCCAAGTTAAATAGTAATCATCAAAAATTGAAAAAATGCAAAAATCAACAATGGAAATTTTTCAAGCCTTTGGAAAAGGCTTAATGTCAGGAACAGATTCATGGAAAGAATTAGTCTCAGAAAATGTAACTTTTAATGGTCCTGTGGATCAGGTAAACGGAATAGAAGCTTTTGCAAAATTAAATGCCAATTTTATGCCCATGGTTAGAGGTAATGAAATGATACGAGCAGTTGAAGCCGGAGATTTTTTAATTACTCAGATGCAGATGAAGGTAGAAATGCCAACGGGTAAAATTATTGAACTGGATATGAGCGAGTGGTATGAGATGAAGGAAGGGAAAATTCAACACATCAAAATATATTATGATGCAGACGAATTTAGAAAGGAAATGCAAGTTGCATAACCTATTAGGGCGAGCTGAGAAGCTCGCCCTATATTTTTTTTAATAAACGTGAAGATGAAAGAATCAATATTATTGAGATTAGGGTGGTAACGCACAATAATTTTTTTTGAAAAAAGAGAGGCTATTTTAGGTTACGAAGAATTCTTTTTACCGAAGGCTTTAATATAAGCTACGATATTTTTGAACAAGCCATAGGGAAGGCCCAAATTTCCGAAGCAAACCGGGTTCCAAATTAATTTTTAATGCTGACCTCTTTCCAAAAGGGAAATTAGGTAAATATATGTTCCATAAGTGTTACCAAGGAGCCATTGAAAATAGGAATATTTAACTCGAAACGAGAAATACCAAAGACACAATTACATAAATGTGGTGTGTATACATGGGGATGCCTCCTAAAGAGGAATGGGGTCTAAACCACTTGTTTTATAGTTTTTCTAATTCTGTTTATTAACGTAATTGAACAGTAATGATAGGTTGACCCACAGGTTGTTTTTAATTTTGAAAACCTGTGACGGAGAGTAACAAGGGCCGTTTTTTATTTTCCTCTAAGCCTCTTGCATTTGTTGTTGAAACGTAATTTCGATAAATTCTGAAGGTCGAATTATGGCGACTTGAATGCTAACCTTCATTATTCCATTCAAAATATCATGATCCGTCATTGTGCTGCCTAGACCAATACTTACCTTAAATGCTTCATTGGGTTTAGAACCAGCTAGTGCCCCTCGTTTCCAAAGATCGTCCAAAAAGTGGGTGATCATCGATTTTAGGGTAGCCCAAGTATTTGCGTTGTTGGGCTCAAATACCTGGGCTTTCGTTGCTTCTTGAATGGATTTTTCTATGAAAATAGTCGTTCTTCGAACGTTAATATATCGCCAATCTGGTGAGTTTCCATCTAGGGTTCGAGCACCCCAAACGAGGTTTCCTCTACCTGTAAATTCTCGTATGGCGTTAATTGATTTACCGTAAAGGGGCATGTTTAAATCGTCTTGTCCCATATTGTCAATGGTAACTGCGGGAGATAGGGTGCTTTGTATTTCTACATTGGATGGTGATTTCCAAACGCCACTTTTCGAATCTACCAAGGTAAATATTCCTGCTATAGCTGCACTAGGAGCCATTAAGTTCATTTGTTTTAAAATGCCCCCCAATATTAATAGGTACACCTTGCTTCGGGATTGAAGTATTAACTGAGCTTGATCTAGAGACATTTCCGGTTTTTCCGAAAAAGCAGAAATCACCTTTGCCATTTCGGGGTCTAAAACCCCTTTGACATTGGTAAATTCAGTGGTTAATAACTGAGCTACCTGAGGATAAGAAGCTTCGTTAATATTCGCATACGAAATCTCAGCCATGGAGTACACCGTAGTGTTTAACCACGGGTAATACGCAGCTGCGTAACTATTAAATTGGGATTGCTTGGGTGCTACACTCGCTCTAAATTGTTGTACGGAGGTGGTTCTCATAAGTGGCTCGGAAAACCCTCCGGGGATATCAAGGAGGGCCACTCTATTCTTCATACGCGCACAATGATTAATCATTTCGCTCTGAAGCGCATAGGCGTTTAGGTACTTATCTTGTAAATACGTATCCGAAAAGGGATTTGCAGTAGGCTCATTAATTTCCATTAAATCTGGAATAACCAACATAGTGGGTTCTGTTTCCTGTTCTAATAAAACAAGGGCATCCTTAAATTCGGTGGTATCTGTAATGGCATTTTTAGAATAATCATAGGAACCAATACTCAGGATGTAACATTCACCACCTCCATTTTCATAAAAGAATTTTAGGCTACTGTACATTCTATAATTTATAGTGGTAGGAGCGAGGATATAGTCCTTTTCATGAAAACTAAAATGGTTAATTCTCTTGGAGGAATCATGAGTAGGGTCAATACCAAATTGTACTTGAGGGGCTTCGGTACCGAAAATCATATGGAACTCGGCCAAGGAGGATACCTTAACGGGGTGGTTCAATGCATTTTTTTCGTTAGTAAAAATTTGAGAAGTATAGCCAATAAATACAGGTATGTCAGTAGGTGCAGCTACAATAGATATTCCATAAGCATCTTGTTCTTGCGTATAAACTCCCGGTGTTTTCCTAGATGTTCTGACCATGTTTTTCGACTTAATTAATACTATCTTATGGTATTCACTGTTCAAAACTCCAAGACGCATAACCCAGGCATTGAATTTATCGAAAGTACGGTTTAGGAGAAAAAAATAAATGAGTAAAATTACCTGTTATAAATCCTGCTTATCCATTGAAATACAGATGTGTATTAAAGTGAATTTGAAATTCACTGCAAAGTATTGGGAACATGTAGGGGAAGACATTTTTTTTTTCGTGGTTTAAGAAATGTGATTTGGCTATTGACTAAATACACCACCCAATTTGTTTTCATTTCCATCGGGTCCTATGTACTTTAATAGGATGCTAACCACTCCACCTTGAGGGGCGTTCATTAGGTGTTTTTTTGCTTCCTCGGTTAACTGTGGTCCTACTCCCTCAAAAGTTTCACTACCTACATACAAACTCCAGCTTAATACTTCAAAATTGAACCTTTGCAATTTCTCGGGATTATTTTTAACGGAAAAATAAGTGGGATGTCTTGGAACCCTGGCACCATTGATGGATGGACCAAAAAACAGAGTAGGGGTAGGAAGGTATTGGTTAATATATTGATGTCTGGAGTATGGTATGGAAGGTGTTGAACAGGATATTACGGAAAGTACTGTGTGTTTGTTTTACTGGGCCTAATAATGTAGGTATGCGGTAAATCACTTTTGTAAAGGGTGTCACAGTTGGTGCAAGTCACTTTATAATCTAATGTTTTGGGACTCACGTTAATCGTAACCTGATTATCCACCCCACGATAAATTTCTTGGTGCTTTAGAAAAGAAATGGCTATGCTTGTATCACCCTTCAATGTTTTTTCGGCCGATAGTTTCTTATCAGAAGGTGTTTTCTGTACGGCACATGAACAGGTTATTCCAAGAACAACGAACAGTAAAATTATATTTTTCATGGTTTTAAATTAGCATCAAATTAAAACAGCTTTTGTTTTGGAGCGATGTTTGGAAACCCTTCATATTCCAACCCTAAATGTAAGTTATTAATGGGTTAATCATCCAGGCGGTAAATGTACTCCTCAATTTCTTTTCCTCGAGCATTTGCAAAATCGGTGTTCTTACCTATTTTTTTAAATCCCGTTTTTTCCAAAATATGTTGCGAACCATAGTTGTCATTGGCTACTCTTCCATAAAGGGGGCGCGTTCTTTCTATTTCGAGAAATAGCTTTACGGCTTTGCTGGTGATTCCTTTACCCCAAAGTGCTTTGTTTAAGGCATAGGTAATATCTGAATCGCCTCCCATAACAAATTTCACAACGCAACCTACCACCACATGGTCCAGTAATATAGATTGCATATGTACCGAATCCACGGTTAACAATCGGGTCCATTTTTTAATGTACGCGTTTTTGTTGTTTGGGTCCTCGGAAGTGAAAGCAGCCATGAAATTGGCTTCTTCGTCTGTTTGATTATGGAAAAATACTTCCAGATCTGCTACGGTAGAATTTCTAAGTGATATTTTCATCTGTGACTGTTTAGAATGTAACCTGAAACTTTTTTATCCCGATTTATGGGTGTGCTAATCTATAATAAACGTTTTATTTGGGAGGGGTTTTGTTCGCACCTTTTGAGAAAATAAAGTGAGGTTTGGATGAAAGATCCTGTTCCTATTTTTGCAGGTGGAGCAATAAATGTTTGAACGACCCTATTGTAGAACCGGCAAAGCAATTTGCTCATAATCTGGAAACGGATAGAGAAGCGACATTAAATCAATTTATGAAAAAGTAATTCAACTTTCGGAAATTGTTTTTTTTCGGTGATACTAGATCTTTACCTGTTTTCACCATAGGGAAGAGCTTCTAAAAGACAATAGGGATGTTCTATTTCAGGGATCCAAAATCCAGATCAAAAAAGCGAAAAAAAAACTCACATTGAATACATGTGAAATTCAATGTGAGTTTTGGTTGTGAAAACTCTCCTTCACCTAGGAGACTTTTTATTTGCGATACTTTCAATTCTTATTTTTGGGTGCAAAAGCGATCGCTTACATTTCCCGTATTTAGAGAATGTACTTATTGGGATGAATTCCCATGGGGGTGTTTTTAGCAAATCATAGTGTATGTGTTTTAAAGTGTGAATAATAGATGTTTAGTGTTCTGAAATAATTGCTTTTGGTGAGTGTAACCAGATTTTAATGAAACATTAAAAACATAAGGTCCTCTTACTAAAAAGCTAACGTTAATATTGTGGTCAGGGTTAGATATGGCGTAACTTAATCTACTTGTAAGGTCTAAAACTTGGAGTTCACGGATGTCTTCTTTTGTTTCAATTTGAACAAATTCAGTAGCTGCATTTGCATGTATATGGTATTCTATTCGAGTACTATTTTTTATTGCAAGAGGTTCTGATCCTGCTACTGAACCGGTAGCTCCGAAGAATAAATAATCACCGAAAGTGGTTAAACTCTGAGGCGACTTTATGACCCGAGAGTCCGTGGCTAAGTATGTTATTCTAGTCTGAGAAAACGCACTGCTCAGTACTAAACTTAAACCTAGAAGTATTAAAATGTGTTTCATTTAGATTGGTTTAAATTAATATGAATCACAAATAAACGGTGGGAATATGGATTTCAATAAAAACCTAGGTGTGCAAAAGGTGTCAATTTAATAAGTGGTATTATATCAATGGATTAAAGAAATGAAATGGGGGTTAATTTGGAATTTAAAGCAAATTATAGGGTCAAGAAAATCGTCTTTACCCATTAAACCTCAGCGAAATTTGATAGGTTTCATCCTTTAGGAAGAGATGAATAGGGTCTGAACGTTATTTGAGACACTATTGTAAGATCCGGAAAGAACCATTGCGTAATTCTGTTTATATGGATGATGGAACGGTTCTTTCCATTTGAATTGATTTCCTAGTGCAATTCATTTAAATGGACTTCATGTTGTAGCGCATCATCCACCCGTTTTATTGGGGCTAAAATTCTCAATTATTCTTTAATAATTTTTGTAGCGTACCTAGCTATCTCTGTATGGTAAGTTACAAAGTAAATACCTGGTTTCAACATATGGATGTCTAAGAGCACGTTGCCATCAGAAATCCTAAAATCACAATTCATTTTTCGTCCTGTGGCATCCTCAATTTTAAAATATTTATAGGCTCCTTCCCAAAAATAACCTTGGTCTAGTTTGATGGTTACTAACGAGTTTCCTGGGTTTGGATAAACAATCAATTTATTATTCTTATGGGGTAGTGTAACAATGGTATTAAACACCACATTGGTTTTCAGTGGTGACTCATAATCAAATGTAATTTCGGCTTGATTTTGAATTAGTTTCCCTCGCGTAATGTTGCTTAATGGGAGAACGCTGTAAGTGATAAATCCATGGCTTTTTGGTTCACTATTCGTACTATCAGGTAACCATATATTTGGAAAGTCCCAATGCAATTCATTTCCTTTCTTCGTGAAGTTTCCTGAATGAGAAGAACTCAGTAGTTTAAAAGAATTAAAATCAATTCCATCAGGTAGAATATTTCGTACTTCTATGTTTTGAGCGGGGAAATTTCCTACGTTTTGAAATCGAATAATATAGGTGAGCTCTTGCTCTTTGTTAATCATATGTTCTTCTCCAATACCAATCGGGGTCACCAACATATCATTAGGGTCAATAGCCCCCACAATTTCTTCACTTATGGTTGTTTGATTATCTGAATTATTTAATTCATTGAGGTTATCCGTAATTGAGGCTGAGATGGTAATACTATCGGAAACCGTGGCGTTAACAGAAACACTATCTAGAATGGAAATCATTCCGGAACTTCCTATAGGAATTTGACTTAAGTTCCAATAGGTAACATTATTTACCTTAGAATCCCATTCGGGTGAGGCGCTAATAGGAGTACAATCGACTGACCAGGTGACTTGTAGAACATCAGCGGTAGCGTTTTCGGTACCCACATTGGCATAGGTAATTACCACATTATTCCTAAAACCTTTACGTTGAGCAGATGAGGCTATGTCTATTTTTAAATCTACCCCTTGCGACAAGGCTTGATTTGGGAAATCATTTCCGGTCCATGTCTGATTAGTCGCGGTTACAATTACAGTATTCGTAGAGTTACAGTTTTGTGTCCAATAATTTCCTACTTCTTGGGTAATGGTATATGATCCGTTGGGTAAACGGACGGAATAAACGCCATTCGCGTTGGTGACTGTACTGATTCCTCCTGGTGAAATATGAATGGTGACACCTGCCAGTGAGGTTTCCGTTTCGTTTTGAATACAATCGCCATTTTCATCAAAAAATACAGTTCCTGATATAACAGAGGCATTTTCCTCTTGAATAACTAAATATTGATTGGACGATACCCCCGTTTGATGTTGGGTATAACCCGAGGGCCATTTTATCTCAATACTATCTACCGTAGCGTTATCCCCTAAACCAAAATGTATGTTTAAACTATTCTGGCCACCAAATCCCGATTGCGAATTGACTTCTCTAATTTGCCAAATCCCATTACATTTAGTGCGCACTCTAGCTCCTATTGCAGATACATTCGAGTGGGTACCCACCAGTTTTAAAACTAACCAATTATTCGAATTTCCATTATTGGTAAAAAACCGATCCTTTTCATTCCCATGGGTAGACATCAGTAGATCTAAATCTCCATCTCTATCATAGTCGGACCAGCAGGTTCCGTAAGAATTAGATAAGGCAGAGGTGATTACCTCATTATTGTTTCGGTTCAATACCCCCGTCCCATCATTTATATATAGAAATTTACGTTGCGCTTGATCGTTGGTCACAAACAAATCCAAATCTCCATCATTATCTACATCCATCCAATTACAACCGTGACTGCTGCCTACATCCGTAGCAATGCTTCCTGTGGTTACCAAAGAAAAGGTTTCATCTCCATTGTTATGGTATAATAAATTTTCATCATTAGATGAAGAGGCGACAAACAAGTCGAGATATCCATCATTATCATAATCTCCCCAGCAACTTGCCACACAATTTTTAGCATCTTGCACAATAATTCCGGTGGTTATTTTTTCGAATTCGCCATTACCCAGATTTTTATATAAGTTATTATTGGCCGAGTCCCCATTTGGGACGAATAAATCCATTAACCCGTCATTATTAAAATCAGCCCAACTCGCACCAATAGACCGCCCCACATCCAAACACATAGGTTGGTTGGTGACAGATGTAAATGATCCATCCCCATTTCCATGATACAGTTGATTAAAGTTTACGGCCATAAAATCACTCACAAATAAATCCAGGTTTCCATCATTGTCATAATCGGCCCAAGCTGCCCCATGATGATATCCTTGGGTGTTGACACTTGGATCAGAATTTATTTTTGTAAATGTTTGATCCGAATTATTCAGGTATAAATCACTTTTGGAGCCTAGGTTAACGGCTACAAAACAATCTCTATCATTATCATTATCAACATCAGCCCAGGTAGAAGTAATACTACCTCCTTGGTGAGTGACTATTTTTCCTGTTGTTTTTTCAGTAAAAGTTCCATCTCCGTTATTTACATACAGTTGATTACTTGAATTTGTTCCATAATTGGAGATGTACAGATCATCGTAGCCATCTCCATTAAAATCAACCCAACTCGCAGTCCAGGAATCCGTGTTGGCTTGAACAAAAGCCACATTGGTTATCTCGGTGAAGAGGAGTGATTCTGTATTGGAACTTTCATTTTCAATTCCGTTTGTGGTCACAGATTGTTGAAAATCACCATCAATAGTACCCGAAATTACCGTTTCAATATTAATGACGGTGTTCTCGGGAATTGGGTTCCCATTGTTGTAATTCACCTGAAGTATCGTTTCCGTAATCACATTATAATCTTTGGTCGGGTCTAGGTCTGGAATATTGGAAAAACTAACTAAAGACTGATTGTCATTACTACTTATAGTGCCCGAAATAGAGGAGGCATCTGTTGAATTATTGAAGGTGGAACTCGTTGGAATAATCCCACTTCCAACGATCACTTCTACCGTAGCATTTTCAATATTTGAATTGGAGTTAAAAACTAAATTGCTGGTAATGGTCACAGTATCTCCAGGGGCGGATAGATTGCTAGAAGACGAACTTTGTTGCGCAAAACTTTGTTCCTGAGAACTCCCGAAGTACATCATCCAATTATCATTGAAATTGGTATTCATTACAGAAATATTAGCATCGGACTCTACCAATAAATAAGGCCTTTCTGGTCCGGAAGATGAATTACCGTTCCCATTGTAAATGTCCCTCCATTCACTCAAAGTCAAATAACAATCTACATACCTATTGGGTAAAATGGTATAAGACCGATTAATTTCGGCTCCTCCAGAATAGGCATCTTTGACGGTTACATTTGCGGTATCCTTAGAAAATAAATAAACATGGGTTAATTGCTGGCCAAACAAACTTCCCGTAAATGGATCAAGTACGTTGGATTCATTACCGGGGGGAGCCATGTAAACTAAGAACCGTTTTCCTGCCGTGGTCCCCTCTTCGGAAGATACCATGGTGGCCATATCCGATGTTCCTGGAGATCCAGTTTCCATCCAATTTGCTTCAAAAACAGAGACCCTTTTTCCCGGTGAACAAACAATTTTGAACATAGTGGGATAGGTAGCATTATGATCTCTCCCAACCCAATCGGAGGCTTCTAAACTAGCAGCAGTCCATGTGTCTAAAGAAATCCATGTACCTGAAGCATACCTGAAAAGCTCAATATTATTATTGTTGTCCCAAGATACGATTCTAATTTCTTGTTCTTGACTACTTTGATACGGAACCGCAAAATAGAACAACTCACCAGAGGAGGTTCCGTTAGACGAAGGAACATATCCGCCACCATCACGGCTATTTACCCATAACGCTCCGTACTGGATAGTGATGGGTTTGTTACTTTCAATCACATAGGTTTTACCGGTTTCTAAAAGATCTCGTCCATGGGTATTAAAATGAATTATTTCTTCGCCCACATTAAGGGTTACTTGGGTGACTATATCTTGTTTGAAATAATCCACATTGGTATAACCGGAGATACTGGTGGTATTAGAGGTGACAGAAATATTTCGAATGGTAACGGTGGTACTGTCTTCATAAACAAATACATTAATATCTCGGTTAGAAAAAGTTGTTCTAGGGGTATAAATAATGAATTTTTCGCCCAAGGAAGATTTATTAATAGAGGGGACCCAATCATGTTGCCAGTCACTATCCGTTGATTGCGAAGCGTAAACTAATTTGTCGGAAGTGATGATAAAATAATCTCCATCATGTTTATAAACACCCCCAGAAGCATATTTGGCATCATCATTAATTCCATTATCCTTTATGTACAAAACATAAGACTGACCAGCCATCAAAATACCTACAACACTATCATCATCATCCCCGTCCATATCGTCATCAATGATAGAAAATGAAGTGCTATCGTAAATGGCCGTAATGATCAAGCATACATTTCGTTGAACATTGTCATTATTGGGCGGGATAAAAATATTGAAATAGGTGGAAGGTTCTCCAGTACCAAATACCAAGCTACAATGAAATAGAAGAATAGAGATACTTACGAGGAGTTTTTTGTTCATTTTTCATTTTCGAGAAATAACGCAAGATTAATACCAGTAACACATTTTGTAAGGACGAATGTTTTATTTCAATGTGAATGAGAGTTGTATAGGGATGGGGGTGTTTTTTTTTAGCCATACAAACTTCCCAATTACAGATCCGAATTCCAAATTTGGGAATAAGTACATGCCGAAAAACGTATAATCGGCAACACTCTTAAATACGCTATAGGGGAGGAAATACGGAATGGATTGGAGGCTATAAACTATTTAAATAATCCGCTAAATCATGATTTACGGTAAGTTCCATTTTATTTTTACTCGGTAACGGGCAGATTTCACGGAATCAGGAGAGATGGATAAGGTCTGTGCGGTTTCTTTTAAAGTGTATCGGAGTTTACTTAAAGAATAAGGAGCTCTCTTTGACTTTGGATGTTTTTTAATGTTTTGTAGGTGATTTTTACGAATTGAAAATTTGTGATGGCGGATTGAAGCTCAATGAGATGACGACTGGTTTTATCGTTATCCTTTTTACTTCGTTTTTGGATTCGAGTGGCAAGGAATTCAGTTTGCTCTTTCTGACCGTGTTTTAAAATGGATTTAATTTTGATCAGTGCATTTTCATAGTGCTCAGATAACGATGTGTCTGCGTTTTTTTTATTAGTTGTTCAACCGTAATTAGGGCATTTGCTTCCTCTTGGGTGAACATAACGGGAGGTAGTTTATAGCCATCCATGATAGAATATCCTTTTCCTTCTTCGGATACAATGGGCACGCCCGATTTTTCCAAGGTTCTGATATCTCGATATACAGTTCTTATACTGATATTATGTTTTTTAGCCATTTCAATGGCGGTTAGGAGTCGCTGTGATTGCAATTGCGTTAAAATGGCCGTTAATCGGGTTAGCCGAGGTTTGTTTTCCATAATGTATCGGTGTTTTACGGGGATCTTATCTATTGTAAATAGTGAACTAAATAGGACGTATTTAAAGGGGAGCTTTCTATTTAAACTTTTTATTTTGGCATTTTAAATCTACTAAAACGCCTGTAATAAATTCATTTGCCTTTTTTAGCATGAGTTCTGGAACTTCTTTATGAGGGGTGTGTTTGACTTTGGGTAGGATAAGTTTCAAGGAAGTTCCTTGGGTAGCCTTTAATATTCCTTGAACTTGTTTCAGGGTCCCGTATTCATCATTTTCTCCTTGTACAATTAAAGATGGACATTCAATGAAGGGCAAAAAGGATTCCATATTCCATGTTTTGAAATCCTCACTAAGCCATGTAGTAGCCCATGCCCAGAACATATCTTCTGTTTTATCGCCATGATATTTTTCAAGTTTGGATTTTAAGTTTGTGGTTTTGTAGAATTGAACGGCTTCTTTAATCCCGGCTAACGTTACCGTTTCTACAAAAATATGGGCGCCTTCGGTAACGATGCATTTAATCTTTTTAGGATATTTTCCAGCGGTAATTAATGCAATAGACCCGCCATCGCTATGGCCAAACAAAATGACATCTTTAAGTTTCCAATGATCAATTAGGTTGTGAAGTATGTCTGCCTCTTTTTCCATATAGGTGTGGTCACGTTTAGAAGAACTAAAGGGACCTGATTTGCCATAGCCTTGACGGTCATAAATAAGAATATTGCATTGCGTTAGTTCCCCCAGTTTCTCCGGGAAATCTCGCCATAATTCAATAGAACCTAAAGAATCATGGAGAAATATTAATGTGGGGCGGTCCGGGTAATTATGGACGTGTTTGAATGCGATATCGTTTATTGAAAATTTCATGTTTAATCTCATTTAATCCGTATAGCTGCCCTGTTGAAGTGTGTAGAAACGTACAATAATTAAGGATCAATCGACCTAAGTTTTTACTATCCTTGGTTTATCGCTTTTATTTCGTTATAAATATTTTGAGTGAAAGGGGTCTTAATTTTTAAGTCAGATCCGTATTTCAAAATAGCCCCCGCAAATAATTCTAATTCGTTTTGTTCTTTTCCATTATTCACATCTAATTGTAAGGATGTAGGTGTTTTTGGAGGGAAGGTGGATGCTTTGGAAAAGGAAATATTGATAATGTGATCTCCTAAACGAATAGATTTCCCCTTGGCAATTTGGTGAATTTCGGTCATTATTTCGGTGGCTTCTTTGCGTTGAAACTCATCGGAACAAACCTTGCCAATAGAAGAGTTGTGCTTGGCTGTTACTAAACCAAAACTGGCAATGAAAATAAATTTGGTCCAAATATCTACCATCGAGTTTTCCTTAAATTCAAAATCAATGGCACTCTGTTTTATTATTTGAGTGACCCAAGTAATGTCGGAAGCTGGATTTTCTGGATCTTTACCAAAAATTAGTTTACCCGCTTTTCCGGTATGCTCAACAATACCTTTTTCTTTGATATGTGATGCCACATAAACACAAGAAGGGAGAATGATGTTGTTTGGTAATTTGGTTCGGATTCGGTCGTAAATATTCGCTCCATTCATCATAGGGAATAGGATGGTATTGGGAGTGATAACCTCGGATAATTGGGTACAGACATTTTCTAAATCATACTCTTTAACACAAATGAAAATTAAATCTGGATGTGTTATTTCTGAAATGTTCTGAAGTAGGGAATCCGGAACTGTGGTAGCTGATTCATGATCTGGGGAAAGTAATGTCAATCCCGTATTTTTAACGGTTTCAAACGTTTTTCCTCTGGCAACAAACGTTACCCTATGTGATTTGTTGTTTTCATTATTTTTGTTGATTTTAAATCCAAAGTATCCTCCTACTCCGCCAAGTCCAATGACGATTATGTTTTTTGTATTCCTCATTTATTTTATTTCTGCAAAGTTCGAATTAGATGCGCATAGAAACACTTGATAAATGACAAGAAATTACATCTTGCTCGTTTCTTTCCGTATTCTACTTAGGGTGCTATCGGTAATTCCTAAATAGGAAGCAATAATTTTGAGCGACACGTTTTGAAAAATATCAGGTTTTTGTTTTAGTAAATTGAGATATCTAGTTTCTGCTTTTTGGCTAGCCATTTCAATGACTCTATCGTTTAATTTATCATAGTTAATCACCAATAGAAGCCGGCTGAACTCTCTAAACTCTGGAATGGTATGGAAGTTGGATTGAACATTTGTGAGTCCCGTTTTCCAATATTTACAGTTCGTTAAGGTTTGAAAAGTTTCTTTAGTTGGGTGCTGTTTAAAAAAGGATAAAAAGTCGTTTACAAAACAGGGGGCAACATAAATTTGAGTGGTGACCTCCTCATTTTCTTCATTGAGGATAAAAGAACGCATGTATCCTTTTTCTAAAAAATAGGTTTCGGTACTAATGGTGTTTGCTTCTAGTAAACACGCATTTTTGGGTAACTCAAAATAGTGGAATGCGAGGGTTATTTTTTCTACCGTACCTTTTTCAATTGGAAATAGCGAATGAAAATAATGGTTTAATATGGTTTTATCCATGGCTTGATGTGTCAAATTCGGGAATGCACAAAGTTACATAGATTAAATTTATTACTAGAAATTCAGTGTAGGATTGAAAATTAATTAGAGATAACTCGTACTATTTTCGGCATGTGAATCAACTAGTAGTGGCGTACTGATAAACGTTGGTCGTTTTATACTCGATCTAGTTTTACATGTGGTTTTGGCGGGAGTTCAATCCTTATTGGGGTTCCAGATTCTACTTCACCACCTTCTAAAACGATTCCCATGATTCCCGCTTTTCGAATCAAATTTCCTTCTGGGTCCGTATCTAAAACGGCTTTCATTAATCCCGGTTTTATTAAATCGAGTTGATGGCAGGGGTTTCTAAGTCCTGTGATCTTAATTTTTACCTTGGGACCAATACTTAATATAGCATCCTTTGGGAGATCCAGTAAATTAATTCCGGTAGTGGTAATGTTTTCGCCAATTTGTCCAGCCTTAATTTGAAACCCTTTGCTCTTTAATTCCTCAAATAGTTCGGAATGAATTAAATGGACCTGTCTTAAATTGGGTTGATTTGGGTCTTTGGCCACTCGAGATCGATGTTTCACATTCTTTCCCATATGTGCGTCCCCTTCCACTCCCAATCCTTTTAATAATGAAATTTGGGGGCAGTTTTCTTTACGGAAAGAATGGGTTTTGCTTTTGCTAACTGATTTAACGAAACCCCGGTTGACTTGCTTTTGGTCCATATTTATTGATTTTGGTCAGGAGTGTAATTGGCGGTTGATTAATGCGATGAATTGAGGAATAATTGCCTTCGGAGTCCTCCGGGTTGGAAAAGAGCGTGCATTCTTTCTTTTTGACCTGTAGTGAACATATACATGGCATCGTCTGCTACGTAATCCATAAAATTCATAAACATATCGTGGCTTCCACAAGATTCTTGAGGATGGGTCGGATGTCCGGTGTAGGATCCATATTGTGTGGGCGTATCCTCTACTAAATCCGATGAATTACAATTTTTTTCTCCTGCATAAATATGTCTCAGGTTTAACCAATGCCCAATTTCATGGGTGGCCGTTCGCCCATACTCATGATTTAAGGCGAGTGGTTCTAAGGTGCCAAATACTCTGGGTTCTATTACTACGCCATCAATTCTAGGATCCGATCCCGGAGGATTGGCATAGCCAGGAAGTGTTAACTCCCCCAAACGATTAGAGTAGTCGGCTATCCAGATATTTAGGTATTTATCGCTAGGCCAGGCATCCTGGCCACCTTTTTCTGTAAAATATAACCGGAGGTCTTCAATGGCTGTTGTTCCAGTTAAATCTTGTCCATCTATACCCGTTAAATTGCTTTCGGTCCGGATAATCCCCGTGGTTGCATTGCCATTGGGGTCAATAGTCGCTAACGAAAATTCAATCCCAACATCTGCGACAAGGTTAAAAAACTCAGCCGGTGTATTTAAATGGTCCGGATTCTTTTTTCTAAAATCCAGGTTGAGCACTTCGATTTGGGATCGAATTTTTTGATCACTAATCGTAAAAGGGTCTGGGGAGTAATTAATTACATGGACCACTACAGGAATAGTTAGGATTTCTTTTGGTCTATCTTCATCAGGAGTTGTTTTTTCCTTACCACAAGAATAAAGACAGAAAGTGAAATGAATCAAAATGATCCGAATAATAATTTGTACTTTCATATGGAGGAAGCGAAAATAATAACGATTAGGACGGGAATCAAAAAAAACCTTGTTTGGGGTTTATCTCATGTTTGCGGATTTCATTTACGCCAATCTGTTTGTAGTAACCCATAAATAATATCGTCAACCCATATTCCATCAATGAATAAACTCTTTTTGAAATGGGCTTCTTTTCTGAAATTTAAACGTTCCAATAAACGAATAGAATCTATGTTTTTAGGGTCTACTGATGCCGTTATTCTATGCTTATTTAAAGTGTTAAATAAATATTCAATGGTTATTTTCATGGCTTCCGTTGCAAGTCCTTTACCGTGATGTGTTTTGGATAATGTACCCCCCAATTCACATTGAAAACCGTCATCTCCTATAAAGTGGATACCAATATCACCAATGAGGGTATTGGAAACTTTATCTAGGATGACTAATTGGAACCAGGACTCGGGTAAATTAAATTTGGAGGGGTTTTTTGCAATGAATTCATCTACCTCCGTTATTGTTTTTGGAATAAACCCTTGGTATTTATTGGTTTCCGAATCGGATCTATACCTAAACACGTTTTCATTATCATTTGCGGAAATAGGTCTTAAATGTAATCTTTCTGATTCAATCATGTTTTTGTTTGCTGTACTCCCAAATATGTAATAAAATTTGGAGGGATGAATCCCCGTATGGATAAGACGTCTATTCTATTATTAATTTTTTAGTGTGCGTTTTATTTTTACTCTGAATAGTCAAGAAATAAATTTGAGGTGGCAAATTTAATTCTAAATGATTCGTTCCTTTATGAAGATCAATATTTTTCAGTGCAATTTGCCCTACGCTATTGTAGAAGGTTAGCTTCCCCGGACTAGGAGTGAAAATTGAAACCTTATTTGATGCGGGGTTTGGATATAATTCAATTAAGTTATCGTCTTCAGATTCCGTGATGGATACTGGCGTTGAATTGTTTAATTGAATGGACAAATTGGACGACCAAATGGCATCAAATTTCCCATCATTATTCATGTCATCCGAATGAAGAACAGTTATAGAAAATGGCGTGCCTGGATGAATAACGGTAGCGGTGTCAAAGTTACCGGAGCCATTATTGGTGTAGCGTACAAAGTTGAAATCTTTAGGTAGGATGATATCCAGATCGCCATCTTTATCAAAATCCTTAATAGAGGCTCCATACCTCGTGTTCGGTGGATTTGTATCTATCATTTGAAGGTTGGAGAAATAACCATTCCCGTCATTTTTCATCCACCGTATGCCCATATTTTCGTTAGCCGCACTAAATAGATCAAAATCTCCGTCCATATCCAAATCAACTAGTTCTAAAAAAATGTTGCCAGAACTTGGGATTGTACTTAATCTTGCGGAATCATAATGGATGAGTCCGTTGGTGTTTTTGTAAACCGAAATATTGAGCCCTCCCGTAAGGATGTCTTTAAATCCATCTCCATCAATATCGTTAATGGTCAGATCAAAAAAGTCCTCTATTGGGCCAGCTATGGTTTGTGAAGTGAAGTTTGACAATCCATCATTGTAGTAAATTTTCAGGGTGCTCTGCGCCACAACTATAATATCCAAATCTGAGTCGTTATCTATATCTGCTGTTTGAATATCACTATCAAAAAATACGAGGGTATCTATAGTAGTTGCTGTAAAATGGGTCTGATTATTAGTGTAAAGAATGACGGTGTTTAAGTCATCCCCTATACTGACAAGGTCTTTCCATCCATCCTTATTGAAATCTCCGGAGGCAATTTTTGTAAAGTGGGTAAATCCAGTGGAGATAATAGTTTCAGGTCCAAATAGGGAGTTGCCCAGGTTTAGATAGTAGGAGATAATACTGGCACTAAATTTTCGGGTAACGATAATGTCCTTTAAATTGTCATTATTGATATCCGCAGTAATAATATTGGTGATTTGGGTAGTATTTGTATCAATTAGAGTTGGGCTTGAAAACTGGCCCAAAACAGGTGATAGGATCAAGGTTTTTAATACCGCAATGGTGAAAATTACTTTGTTCATAGTGTTTGTTTTAATCAAATACCCCCTTCCATAAGGAAATTAGATTCCTTATGGAAGGGGGTAGGGGTGAATTCATTATTTAAATGAGTACAGAATATTTCTTGTTTTTACGATCTTTAATGATCTGAAATAATGACTTTTTGTGAACGTAATCCAGACGGGAGTGAAATATGAAAGATATACGCCCCGTTTGCTAAATGGCTAACATTTATTTTTGTGTCTGGGCTAGTGGCCGAGTATACCAATTTCCCGGTGAGGTCCATTATCTTAATTTCCTGAATCTCTTCCTGTGTGTCGATTTGTACAAACTCCGTGGCTGGATTTGGATGGAGGTTAAACAGCATTGGTGCCCTGTTATTTACCGCAAGAGGATCTTGATTTAGTCTCCAAATTTCAATTCCATTAATGCCATCATCGGCAGTAAAATAGAGGTCGTTATTGAAAAGGGTGAAATCCAAAGGGTTGGAATCTCCATTCGGATGAATATCTGCTACTTGGGTGGGTGGGTTAATTCCATCGTATAGCCATAGCTCATTTCCAGATTGTCCATCATTTGCGCTGAAGTAAAACTTATTTTCAAAGGATACATTCTGATCAAATTTTGAGGCCGTTGACAAACTAAAGGAAGATGCTGTACCTGGATTTAAATCTGCAACCAATTGGGGTTTATGGATGCCATCGCACTCCCATAATTCGGTTCCCGTAGCCGAATCGGTACGGATAAACATTATTTTATTATTTGAAACCACCCCGTTATTTATGAGGGTATCCGACAATATTTGTTCTTTATGGATATCATCATAGGTATACATATGGTTTTGAAAATTGGAATCCGTGGCAACTAGTATCAATGTGTTGTTTACCTCATAAAATCGGTGGATGGAACGATAGTTGGAGGTATTAGAAACCAGAACGGGCGCATGTATGCCATCAAACTTGTACAGCCCCATTTCGTTTGGGGTGCCTGTACTTGCCGCAAAATATAAGTTGTTGTTATAAACTATGAAACGAGGTGTAGGTGTAAAACTAGTCGAATTCGGTAATCCGTTTAAGGGCCCTGGAGCGATATCGGTTTCTAACGTAACGGTAGTCCCATCATAACTAAATAGTTCGAAACCAAAATTATGATTGATTGCCGTGAAATACAATACACCATTCCATTCTATAAAATCATCAGGTAAAGAAGAAGTTGAATTGGGGTTTATATCCACTAGGATTTTTAAAAAATTACCGACCCCATCGTAGAAATAAGGTTCTGCACCAAAATTTGACAGATGGTCATGATGTCCAACAATGATTTTATCATCGTACGAGGTTAAACGATTGCTTGGGGGTAATTTAAATGCGTGGTTTGACCCCTGTACTAAAATTTGCGTGATTGTGTTGTGATCGTATTTAAAAAGTTCTACGTTATTTTGGCCAGGTGCGGGATTGGCTATGGAGGCTAGGAAATAAATTTGCCCATTGGCTTCGGCAAATCCTCGGGGGAACGAAGAGGGAGCTCCAGTTCTAATTTCACCTAATAAAATGACGTTTCCTGCGGAATCTAATTGGTAGGGTTCATTGCCTGTTGCCGGAGTGCTGGCTCCAAAGTATAAATGATCTCCAAGAGCTGTTAATGTAAAAGGGGAACTTGAGCCACTTGTATTAATATCCGTTACTCTTGTCTGCCCAAATGCATTGCTCAGTCCTAGTCCTAATCCCAGAATTACTAAAATGTTTTTCATTTGAAATGGTTTTAAATTAATATGCCATACAAAAGAACCATGGATCTAGCTGATGCAACAAAAATAGGGGTGTGCAAAAGGTGTCAATTTATTAAGTGTTATTAAATCAACGAGTTAGAGTGGTAGGTTTTGCGTTGTTTTTTGTTTTCGTTCCTGTTTTTATGGTGAGATTTATCTTGTTTGGTCGTGAACTTATATTCTAGTTGAATCCGAAAATGGCCAATACATCCGGGTTTGGAGAAAGGGATGAGTTTTGGTCTTGGGTAGAATATGCCAAAAAATCATTTGTTTTTCTGTTCGTTTAGTGAAATTGAAACTTAATAATGTTAGGGCACTCTTGTTTTAATGGTGGGAGATACTCCTAATATAAAAGGCCCTTAACCATAGATTAAAGGCCTTTTATTTTTTTATTCAATAAGGATTGATGGTCTCAATTTTTTATTGGATCGATATCAATTTACGCCATAATTTGGTGGTGGAATTAGATTGTACGGTAAAATAATAGAGTTGAGGAGATAAACTAAACTCAAAATTATTTTCGCCTTTGATAAGTGTAATATCACTCAGCACCACCTGGCCTAACGTATTGTAAACAGTAAGTGTTCCAGGTTGTTGAATGCGAATAGACACCCGGTTTGATGCCGGGTTAGGGAATATTTTTATTTCATTTTCATGATGGATGTTTTTAAGGCCTAACGGGCTTTCATTCTTAATATATCCAAAATCATAGGTGTTCGTTGTGGTAACTAGTCCAAGCCAAATAATATCATTATCCCCGTCATTGTCTACATCGGCTGAAGAAATAATTCTATATTTATAAGTGCTATCTATTAAAATAGGAGTTCCAAATGAACCCGATTCGTCATTCTCTTTCCAAAGTGCCTTAAAATTATCCAGGTACAAGATATCTTTATAGCCATTGTTGTTTAAGTCAGAGAATCGGAACTTGGAGTCCGAACCACTTAATACATCACAATTGGGCTCATTGTGACTTAAAGTAAAAGTTCCAGTACCGTTGTTTTTATAAAACTGTACTTCATTGGTCATATTGGGATGATTACCTATCAAATCCAGGTCACCATCATTATCTATATCGGTAGAAGTTAGAAAAGATCTTAGACCATTATCTATGCTTAAAGGAGGATTAAATGAACCGGAGGTATTATTCGTTAAAATGGACAATTCTGATTTGGCTGTACTTATGATTAAATCTGTAAAACCATTGGTATTGAAGTCGCCAACGATGAGGGAATAAAATTGATTCGTATCTTCAATGATTATGGCAGAAGAAAATCCGCCATTTCCATTGTTCTTATAGAGGGTGATTTTTGAATCGCTAATAATGACAATATCTGAATCACCATCATTTTCTACATCGATAAAAAAGGATTTAAAGCTACCAAGTTCAAGGGTGTTATCAATAATTAGTTCTGTCCAAGATATCCCTCCATTATTGTTTAAAAAAACACTTGCACCACTTGAGTTTCCTGCGTTGTTTGTCACTAATAGATCCATAAACCCATCTCCATTTACATCTGCTTTATCGAAGTGATAGGGACGGAAAATGGATGAGGTTATATTCTGAGGGCTGCTAAAACCCGTATCGGTGTTTTCGTACCAAGAGATAATGTTGACATATTCCATCACCACAATATCCATTCGACCGTCATTATTTACATCAAATGTGATCATATTTCTAAAAGCAGAATGGAGGTTGCTGTCTATTTTAATCGGAATTCCAAATTGGGAATAACTGCTTGTACTGATTATTAAAAATAGTATGGGTAAAATTTTTTTCATGTCTGTTGTTATATGTTGAAGTGAATAGGCAAATAAAATCAACTTAAATGAAAGTCCATGAAAACCAGGGTGTGCAAAAGGTGTCAATTTAATAAGTGATAGTAAATCAAAGGGTTAAAAAAATAGGAGGAATGGGTTGTTTTGATGGTTATATGGCATTTAAATAATCCGATAAATCTTGTTTGGCCGTTAATTCCATTTTCTTTTTAACCCGATAACGGGCAGATTTCACCGAATCGGGAGAGATAGATAGGGTCTGTGCCGTTTCCTTTAAACTGTATCGGAGTTTGCTTAAAGAACAAACACGTAATTCCGTTTTGGTAAGATTGGAAAATTTTTCTTTTAAATGGGTGTAAAACCCTGCATGCAGATCATTCAAATACACTTCAAACTGGTGCCAGTCTTCATCTAGTTTTAGTGATTTTTTGAGGGTGTTCTGTACATCAGTATACAAAGCCTTATCGGAGTCTTTTTGGTTTTTATCGGATTCTATTTTTTCTTCAAACGATTTCAAAATTTGGTTTTTCTCGTTGATGTGCAAGGATAAATTTACCAAATCTTTGTTTTTTAATTGCAGTTCGACTTTTTGCAATGCGGTCTCTCGTTTTTTTCTATGAAATAGTAAAACCGTTAGAGTAATCGAAAAAAGGAAAGTTAGCAAAACCAGGAGTAAGATTATTCTACTTTTATTTTTCTCTAATAGGTCTATTTCATGTTGCTTTTCGAGTTTTGTAATTTGATTTTCTTTTTTTACGACAGCTAAAAATTTGTTGGCTTTGAGCTCTACTTCTTCCGAGTTTTTAAGTTCGTTTTTATACATCAATTTTATTATTTCCTTGTAATAACACGCAGTGCTATCCGAATTTCCAATTTCAGTGTAAATGTGTGTTAATTTAATAAAGGTTCGTTTTCTAAGATCTACTCCTATATCGAAAGCCAAGGTTTGATGGTAATACGAAAGAGCCTTGTTAAATTGGTTTCTTGCTTTATAGATGTTACCTAACCCGAAATATATATTTGGATCGGTTTTATAGCCAGTGGAGTCGTAAATTTTCAGTGCCTTTAAATACAATTCCTCCGATTTTTCTAAATCTTGGAATTGGTCTAGGTATATGGTGGCTGTATTGATATACATACTGGCTTCCAAATCGGGGTTGCTTTGATAGGATGGGTCATTAAATATTTCTTCCATAGCCTTCAGAAGGTCTTCGGGTGATTTGTTTAGCATGTATTGACTACCTAGGTAGTTGGCTTGAAGTAACGCTAATTCGTCAAAACCTTCTATTTCAAGACCTAACAAGTAGGATTGTTCAGCGTAGTTTTTCATTTGAATCAAATCTCCTTTTGCGTAAAAAGCTAACCCCATATTACTTAGAACCTGAATTAAACCTTCTGGATCATCTATGTGTTCATGAATTTCTGCCGCTAAATTCATATAATATAAAGCGCTATCCGGGTCTGTTAAAGAGGAATGATAAATTCCAAGTCGGCTGTAAATTTCGGCACTGTCTTTTCCGGAGGTTAAATAATCAGGATTGAAAAATTTTTTAAAATAGACAATGGATGAATCTGTAAGATTATACGTTTGATATAAGTAACCTTTAGTTCTGATCACCTGTTTTTTTCGGCTAACATAGTTTTCTCGGTTGGAAATGAGTTCGGCACGATTTACCCAGTTGATACCTTCCGCTAAATTTGTTTTTCCTTGGATACTGGCTAATTCTAAATAAATATCAACACGTTGACTATCACTACTCGCTTGATCTAGTGCTAAAAACAAACTGTCGGTTTGCGCTGTCGATGAAAAAACAACACATACTACGAATATGAAAATGGTGTGAATGACTCTTAGAAACATGGTGGAATTCGAAATTATAGCTGTGGAAATTCGAGTTTGCGAATATGCTATTATCCTTGCAACTACCTATGGGAATTTGTGTTTTTTTATTTTATTTTAAAATAAAATTAAGTAATAATGCGGGGTTATAGGTTAAATAACAAGTATGAAAGTTTAAGGATGAGGGCCTTGTTCGTTGGTCTAAACTCGAATAAAAAAGGAGGGGAATTATTTAATATGAGTTTTTGGTTTGGAAGGTGAGTTTTGAGGATAGGAATTAGGGAGTCGCTAATTTTTGTGGGTATTAAATTTTCATTTTAGTAAATTTAATTATTTACTCTCTTAAAGAATGAAAACGGGTAAAGGGGACAATTAGGGGTTTTTTTTTTATTTAAAAATGGGGAATGAAAAGTGGGAGTTTGCTTTAAGGTGAATTAATTCAGATTCTTATTGATTCGTTACGCACATTGTCAAAAAGTAAACAAGGCATTGTATAATAGGGGTTGGATAGAATTGTATAGAATATCGTAAATATGGAAGTTTTCATTATCGAACTGGGGCGGTATGACCCATTCTCCAGCGCTATTAATAGCGCCCCATTTGTGGTCAATTACCACTTTTGCACATCCATTTCTGAAAGGGGTTGCATTTTGATATTTCGGTTCGATCTGCCATTCTGCTTTTTTATTTAAATAACCATAATGACTTTCAGTACCCTCTTCATTAATACATGCTTGTAGATTTAATGCATGGGTAAGTGAGGGAATGTAATTATTAGAAGAGTATCTTCCTATGGATAATGTATCTCCATAAAAGTTTAAAAAAATCCAAGTCCTTTTTTCACATACAAATGCAGATATGATGCTGTCTCTGGGGTTAAACCGAATAAGGTGAGAGGGGGTGAGAATTTTTTTTCCATTTAAATCCATCAACGCTTTTTGGTCACCAATTCGAACCAATACAAAACCATGAACAAACCAACACCGATCCTTTGGACATGACCTAAAATCTATCTTCATTTTTTGATTACTTAGAGTATCCACGATATAATTCACCCGTAAAGTAGAATCCCATTCAAATTTGTAATTTTTATAGGCTTTGGTCTTGGTTTGAGCAAAACAAGAAGCGCTAATAAAGGCGAGGTAAATACAAATAAGAGCGGAAGATAGATTCATGGTATAGAATAATTTGTTCGCCTAAATTAGTGGCCCATAGGAGCTTCCAAAGCTAAGTTTGGTTGGGTGAATAGGATGTTTTGGTTTTGTTAATGTTTTTTTTGCATTAAAAAGCGACCTCGTAAAAGAGGAGCCTAGACAAATGCGTAAAGAAGTAACACCGATGGTTAATAGGAAAGAGAATTGGACTGAAATTTCATCCGATTGAATTTATTCAATTCCATAATCCGTTTTCGGATGATGGAGATAGTAGGGTTATTGCGTATTAAATGAGTGTAGCTATCTGTCCTTTTTAAGATAGCTGATAGCTACACTGTAACGAAGTTATGACTTACTTCTGGTAAAACAATTACTTTTTATACGCTGTTATAATTTGGTCTATTTTCCCGAAAATAGAATGGTCCTTAGCGTTCTTCATCTCTATTTCAATACGGTCACCAAAGCGCATAAATGGCGTGGAAGGTTTTCCGTTTCTAATTATTTCTAAACATCTAACTTCGGCTAAACAACTCGACCCGTTAAGGTTTCCTTTGTTGGCTACTGTCCCGGACCCTATTACTGTTCCGGCCATTAAAGAACGGGTTTTGGCTGCGTGCGCTATTAACTGGCCAAAGTCAAAGGTCATATCAACTCCCGCATTTGGAGAACCAATTAATTTTCCGTTGAGTGTAGATAATAAGGGTAAATGTAATTTCCCATCTTTCCAATGCTCTTCTAGTTCATCTGGGGTAACCACTACGGGGGCAAAAGTGGTCCATGGTTTGGATTGATAAAACCCAAATTGTTTGGATAACTCATTAGGAATAAGGTTTCGTAAAGAAACATCATTAATAATGGTAACTAATTTAATATGGCTCAATGCTTCTTTGGCATTCACACCTGCCGGAACATCATCCGTGAATACGGCTATTTCTGATTCGAAGTCAATTCCCCATTCTTCCTTTTCAATAATCACGTCATCCTGAGCTCCAATAAAAGCATCAGAGGCTCCCATATACATTAAGGGATCGGTCCAGAATGATTTGGGTAACGCTGCATTTCTGGCTTTTCGTACCAACTCTACATGAGTTACATACGCACTTCCATCTGCCCAATGATAAGCTCTCGGTATTGGGGCTAAAACTTTAACGGTTGAAAAATCAAAAACATTGGGTAGTTCTTGGGCATTTAGCTTTTCATAAAGACCTTGTAATTGGCTTTCAATAACCGACCAATTATCCATAGCGGCTTGCATAGTGGGGGCAATTTCGCTGACGGCAATGGCTTGTGTTAATTCTTTATTTACAACCACCAATTGTCCATCTCTCGTGTTGTTGTGAATCGAAGCTAATTTCATTCGTATGCTTTTTTTAGTTTTCGGGAATTAATTCCCCTTGGTTTAAATGGCTGTGTTAGGGTTTCGGAAGGTGCTGAGTTTAGCAAATGAGACCACTCTATAGGATTGTTTCTTTCAGATCTTTAAGGAGGAGTCAATTATTTAATTCAATTTTTTATACCGAGCTAATTTTCTTTTTCAGGAAGGTGTGTAGTTCTTCTTTTAACGTTTCTGAAATGAGTTCTTTGTCTAACCAGGTATGGAAATGGCCTAAATAGTGCATGCCTAAATAATTGGCACTTTCTTCAAAAGGCATTTCAAAACCTTTTTTTAATTCCGAATCAGATCCACAACTTATCACACCCATCGATTTTCCTCGGAGTTTTCTGCCAATTTCCTTTTCCACTTTTAAACAGTCTGTTATTCGGTCGAAAAAAATCTTCATTATTCCGCTCATAGAATACCAATATACCGGAGTGGTGAAAATAATAATATCATAATTGCTTACAATTTCTCGCATTAACGGCATGAAATCATCGTCCTGATTTTTAAACTCATAATCAAAATGGGAGATGTTTTTTGATTTCAAATCAATAATATCAAATCCTGTTTTCTCCTGGATATAGGTGGATATTTTGTGCGTATTACCCTCCGTCCTTGAGCTGCCTTGTATTATTACTCCCCTCATTTTTGTTTCCTATTTATTGGATTGGCACGGGTAATTGTACTCCGTACAAGTGTCTGAATTTGGAAATATTCCCCCCCCCTATTAGTTGATTCCTGAAATTTCTAGAATTACAGCCATTTAAGGTCTATGATCAAATTTCATATGTTTCACACTATCCCCCGAGTCTCGTAATTCCTCCAAGGCACGGATTCCAATATTTACATGTAAATCCACAAAGTTGGAGGTTACCGATTTATCACTTTCATCGGTCTTAATTCCACTTGGAATCATTGGGTTGTCGCTTACCAACAGTAAAGCACCTCTTGGAATACCGTTTGCAAAACCTGCGGTAAATAAGGTCGCTGTTTCCATATCAATACCTATGGCACGGGCTTCGGTTAAACGTTTTTTAAATACTTCATCGTGTTCCCAAACTCTACGGTTTGTGGTGAAAATTACTCCAGTCCAATAGTCCGTTTCATACTCCTTCATAGCCGATGAAATGGTTCGTTGTAATCGGAAAGAGGGGAGCGCAGGTACTTCTGCAGGAAGATACTCATTACTGGTTCCTTCTCCCCGAATAGCCGCCATAGGAATAATGAAATCACCCAGCCCGGTTTTCTTCTTTAATCCGCCACATTTACCTAAAAACAACACTGCTTTGGGCATAATTGCCGATAATAAATCCATAATGGTAGCGGCCATTGCGCTACCCATCCCAAAATTGATAATCGTAATGTTGCCGTGGGTAGCCGTTTGCATCGCTTTATCCGTGCCAATAATTTCTACATCATACTTATTTGCAAAGATGTTGACGTATCCAATAAAGTTGGTGAGTAAAATGTACTCCCCAAAGTTTTCGAGGGGAGTACCCGTATATCTAGGCAACCAATTGGTTACAATTTCTTCTTTTGTTTTCATACATGGGTTTGATTAGGGTAGAAAGGTAATTATAAATCTTTAGCCGATTCTAATACCTTTTGTTTTAATGTTTCCATATAGTCTTGCATGGTTTTCAATAGGGCAGGATCACTACTGGCAATAATTTTAGCGGCTAATATCCCCGCATTTTTAGCACCATCTAATGCGACTGTTGCTACCGGTATTCCTCCGGGCATTTGAAGAATGGATAAAATTGAATCCCATCCATCAATGGAGTTCCGAGATTTAATAGGTACGCCAATTACGGGTAAAGGTGTTAATGAAGCCGTCATTCCTGGTAAATGCGCAGCACCACCAGCACCCGCCACTATTACTTTCAAGCCTCTTGATGCAGCCGATTTAGCATAATCATACATCAACTCGGGGGTGCGGTGAGCGGATACAATATTGATTTCAAATGCAACACCTAGCTCGGTTAATACATCTGCTGCTTCTTGCATAATCGGTAAATCCGATTTGCTTCCCATGATAATTCCTACTTGTGGTTTCATTCTATTTCTTTTTGTCGGAAGTCGGAAAACCGAAGACCGAAGTTTTTCTTTTAGTATTTCAATGGAGCGGAACCTCCAAACGCAACTACGCTTTTACCGTCAAAGTTTTTTTCACCTTCTCGGCAATCTCTTTGGCTTCCTCTAAGGTTTTTGCACCCACCGTTACATGTCCCATTTTTCTAAATGGTTTGGTGATTTTCTTTCCGTATAAATGTACATGTACGCCTTTCATTGCCATTACCTCATACAAGCCTTCGTATTGTGCCTCGCCTGTAAATCCTTTCTCCCCCAATAAGTTGACCATGACACTCGGTTCGGTAATACGGGTTTCGCCCAGTGGTAAATTCAACACACTACGTAAATGCTGTTCAAATTGAGAGGTCACGTTTCCTTCAAAACTTTGGTGTCCACTATTATGGGTTCTTGGAGCAATTTCGTTGACGAGTACCTGTCCGTCTTTGGTAATAAACATTTCTACCGCAAGTAAACCGACAATACCCGTTTTGGCCACTAAATCCTCTGCAATATCACGCGCATTAGTTTCTGCTACTTTATCAATGTTTGCAGGTGAAAATAAGAAATCTACCAAGTTTGCCTCCGGATTAAATTCCAGTTCAACTACCGGATAAGATTTTACTTCTCCGCTTTCGTTCCGGGAAACAATTACGCTGATTTCTTTATCAAAGTCCACAAATTTCTCGAGTACCGATGGTACATCAAAAGCTTTTTCTAAATCTTGATCATTTCTTAAAGGAGTTACCCCTTTACCGTCATATCCGCCTTTACGCATTTTCTGCATAAACGGAAATTCGTTTCTAAAACGAGCAATTTCTTCTTTATTCTCAATTAAATGATAATCGGAAGTGGGAATACCATGCGAAGTATAAAACTCCTTTTGCAATCCTTTATCTTGAATCATTCTCAAAATATTGGGCTGAGGAAAAACCTTCACACCTTCTTTTTCGAGTTTTTCAAGCGCATCAACATTGACATGTTCGATTTCAATAGTCACTACATCCTTGTCTTTACCAAAGGTGTAAACGGCATCAAAACTCTGTAAACTACCTACTTGGAAAGTCGTAGCGATATCTTTACATGGAGCGTTTTTATCTGGATCTAAAACATGAACATCTAAGTTATAGCTAATGGCTTCTTGAATGAACATACGGCCTAATTGACCGCCTCCTAAAATTCCCAGTTTAAATTGACTGGAAGTGAATGACTTTTGCATAAAAAATATTGAACTGCAAAAATAGGTATTCGTGAAATTTTTGACGCTACGATAACCTAATGTTATACATTTGCAGCACCAAATTTGAATATGGGTATTATCAAGATTCACGATAAGAATTTTAAAAAGTCTATTTCTGAAGAGGAAATCTTACAACGTGTAGCAGCAATTGCACGTGAAATAGAGGCTGATTGCAAGTATCAAAACCCCCTCTTCCTACCTGTGCTAAACGGTAGTTTCATGTTTACATCTGATTTAATGAAAGAAATCGATATGAATTGCGAAATGCAATTTGTTAAGGTTAAATCATATACCGGAATGCATTCTACGCAACAGGTGAAAACCTTAATTGGTGCAGATATGGCCGTGAGTGGCCGGACAGTCATCATTATTGAAGATATTGTAGATACCGGTGCTACAATTAAGGAATTAGTGAATCAATTGCATCATTTAAATCCAAATGAAATAAAAATCTGTTCCTTACTGTTCAAGCCTACCAAATATAAAGGTGACTTGAAGGTAGATTATTATGGGTTTGAAATTCCAGATGATTTTGTGATTGGTTATGGATTAGATTATAATGGTTTAGGAAGAAATCTTAGACATATATATACTGTTACTGAATAAAATTCAAGTATGATAAATTTAGTGTTGTTTGGTCCTCCGGGAGCTGGTAAAGGAACACAAGCAGTTAGCTTGGTTGAAAAATACAACTTATACCATCTTTCTACAGGAGATGTTTTTCGCTATAATATTTCTCAAAAAACAGAATTGGGAATGTTGGCTAAAAGCTACATGGATAAAGGCGACTTAGTACCAGATGAGGTGACTATCAAAATGCTTAAATCAGAAGTGGAAAAACAACCTGAAGCGGCTGGTTTCATTTTTGATGGGTTTCCAAGAACAGTAGCTCAAGCAGAAGCTTTGGATGCGTTTTTGGCAGATAAAGAAATGAAAATTGAGCATGTACTTTCACTTGAAGTACCAGATGAGGAGTTGGTGAAAAGACTTTTAAATCGGGGTAAAACCAGTGGAAGAGCGGATGATGCAAACCAAGATGTGGTGTGGAATCGGATTAAAGAATACAATTCTAAAACGGCTCCGTTAAAAAACTTTTACGAAGAGCAAAGTAAACTTCGTGGTATCAATGGCGTAGGTTCTTTAAATGATATTTTTGGTCGTTTAATATCGGCTATCGGGTAATTATTATCCTTAAACAATTAATACAAAAGGATGCCTTTGGGCATCCTTTTTAGATAATATGAGCTATTCAAGAAACCGAAAAAAACAATCTACCAACTTTGTAGATTATGTGAAATTATACGGTTCATCTGGTAAAGGTGGAGGCGGTTCTTCGCATTTACGTAGAGATAAGCTAACTGCTAAAGGCGGTCCCGATGGTGGTGACGGTGGTCGGGGTGGTCATGTTATTTTAGTAGGTGATAAACAAATTTGGACATTGATTCACTTACGTTTTCGTATTCATAACCGTGCAGAGGAAGGTGGTCATGGTGGTCAACAAACCAGTACCGGTAAGGATGGAGCTGATATTTATCTAAAAGTACCTTTGGGTACTGTGGTCAGAGATCCGGATACCTTAGAAATTTTGACTGAAATTACAGACGTAGGTCAAGAATTTATCTTATTCAAAGGTGGTCGTGGAGGACAAGGGAACGCACATTTTAAATCGCCTACCTTTCAAACGCCACGATTTGCCCAACCGGGTGAAGATGGACGAGATGGTTGGAGAGTTTTAGAATTAAAACTTTTAGCGGATGTGGGTTTAGTAGGATTCCCAAATGCGGGTAAATCTACTTTATTATCTGTTATTTCAGCCGCTAAACCAGAAATTGCCAATTACGCATTTACCACACTGGAACCCAATTTGGGGGTCGTGAAATACCGAGGCGATCAGTCGTTTGTAATGG
>MAAC01009391.1_pt1 | contig 44426 bp, 43 predicted proteins | sample 1115981 | NCBI WGS metagenome assembly MAAC01 (sample SAMN04961126, study PRJNA320927) | seawater metagenome | isolation source: sample BD02T64 sea water enriched with oil for 64 days | place: USA:Gulf of Mexico | collected 2013-07-27 | reverse complement strand
ATTCGCGACGACATCCCGCCAGGGTTAATTCGCGTTCCCCATGGATGGTGGTTGCCAGAAGAAAAAGACCTGGGCGCCTTCGAACACAACGACGGTATTATTGTTCCAGACACCGACGACTACCTCGATAGAGAACAAGGTATTCCACACCTCAAAGGCGTGCCCTGTAAGATTTATCCGCGCACAGAAAGTCGAGAATATATTGGCATGGCGGGATTGTCATAATGATTAAGAAAAAACTTGAAACCATTAAAGCAGAGCTAGGATTTACCGTAGCCCGATTTATGTTAAAAAAACACAAGAACCCACTACTGAATCGGGCCGCCAAGGCCGCATCTTGGTTAAATAAAAAACGCTATGGGAAAGACGCGTTGGATTTTCTTGATGAACCACCTTCGGCGGATTCAGACTTTTAAATATTCCTGATCTTAGTTCTCACCCTTAAGAAACCCCGTTAATCCAGGGGGTTTAAAGTCTCTCAGTGAGAGGTATACCCCATAGACTAATGCCCCTTGATTCGCTAATATCGTCGACAGCTCTATCCAAAAATAATAAAAATTTGTAAAAGGAATTATTATGAAAAAATGGACCATCCCTCTGCTCGCCTTATTCCTTACCGCCTGTGCATTCACTCCCTTTTTATGGCAACAAGAAAGAGACCCCGTTTTCGATGCTCAAATCGACAAAATGGGTGAAGACCGTTATTACATCACAACTTATAAATCGTCAGAGTTTGAGGTATTTGAACTTAACCCCGCAGGTGAGCTACATCATTTATCTTCCATCCCTATTGATGGTTATCGCGGTTTAAATATTCACTGGATTGATGATGACATCTTTTTTAGTAAGGGCTCTCACGGTGAGCTAGCACTTATTTCACTACAGGATGGGATTCTCTGGGAAATTGATGAGGAGCAATTAGAGTCTCTTCTCCAAATAGAGGGGGTAATATCCCTTGCTCCTAGCTTTCGCCTTGAGGTTAACGATGATGGCGTTGCGTTTTTATTTGGCAACGTCACGTTAGAAACGTTCGAGCGGCGCGGTTTTATTGCCCAAGTATCTCAAACGGGGGAAATATCCAGTGTAATAACTCGAGAGAATGCAAGAAGCGTATCTCTAAAACAATTCCTCGACGACGGCTACCTACTTGAGTGGTTAGAATACACAGGCACTGACACCAGCCAAAAGGTATTACAAAAAATAAGCTGGAACGGAGAGGTTGAGCTTGAACGCGTCATTGGCACTTATGAAGGCTTAGCACTGGCAACGTCCGAAAGCTACTTCCTAATAGATCCATACAACGAAGGCCCAACAATTACTGCCTATGACTGGGAACAACAAGAGCTTTATCAATTCTCGCCATCTGAAGACATAACGAACAGATACAACACGAAGATGAAATTGAGTGAAGATAACGATCTATATATCTATAACAGCTCGAGTGGCATTGAGAAAAGATCAGCAGCCGATGGTTCACTTATTTGGACAAAAACCTTTGATAAGCCCACTAACGAGAATGATATCCGCATATCGGATAATGGCGTTTACTCCAGGGTTATTAAAGACGACAAAATCTCCGTTAGTGGCGTAACAATTAAGGTTGATAGAGACAAAAATGGTAACGTTTTATTTTCTGGCAATAAGACCTTTAATGTAGAAGACTTGATCAGTTACGAGGTAGGAAGCCTAACATCCGACCCAGCCACTGAGGCTGCAAAAACAACAACACAGCAAGGAGCAATCGTATTTTATGATTTTGAACGTTGCTTATTCCAAGGATATAGCGCTTTAGAAGTGAGCCCAAACTCTGGTTGCGGACCAGAAACCGAGCTCAAAAAACAAGGGTCTATTGAGGTATTTGATTACGCGCTATTAGAAGATGGCGGCTTAATTACGCTAACAAGCTATATTGCACACCCTGACGATTCAGAGGGTGGGGATTCTTTCTTGAGTAAATTGCTAATCACTCGATACTAGTAACCCATAGGTCTGAGGTAGACTGGCTACCTCAGACCTAACTAACAAAACGACCTGAAAACGCTCCTCCTTCGCTGTCAGCCGTGTGGACAAAAAAGAGATGTCATTCGTTTTCATTATTAAATGTTTTTTGATTAAGTTTCACAGATCACTCTGTTTATAGCTCATACTCTTTCATCAACAATAACCTTACACCGTTAACACAGAGAATGAGATATGAAAGCTATCGGCTACCTACAGCCTCAAGCAATTGAGCATAAAGACGCCTTAATTGACATTGAACTTCCCATGCCTAAAGCCTTTGGGCGTGATTTATTAGTGAAAGTACAGGCTGTGTCAGTTAACCCTGTAGATGCCAAAATACGAGCCTCTTCCGCACCTAACGACGGTGAACATAAAATACTCGGTTGGGATGCGGTAGGTGAAGTTATTGCCACGGGTGATCTAGCGGAGTTTTTTAATGTAGGTGATCAGGTATGGTATGCCGGTGACATCTCCCGAGACGGATCAAATAAAGAATATCAATTGGTAGATGAGCGCATCACTGGCATAAAACCCAAGTCCTTATCCAACGCAGAAGCCGCCGCTATGCCTTTGACAACGATAACGGCCTGGGAGCTGCTTTTTGATCGTCTGGACTTCACCCCGTTAATACCCAATGGTTTAAACCTCACTTACAGCCACAATGTAAACAACAAATCAGCCCCCAACGCTCAAGCAATTGATCCAGCCCCGCCTCAGCCAAGTATATTAATTATTGGGGCAGCAGGAGGTGTGGGTTCCATATTAACCCAGTTGGCCGCAAAGCTTACCAACGCCACAGTCATTGGTACCGCATCAAAACCAGAAAGCCAGGCATGGGTCAGTGAACTAGGCGCCGATCATGTCATTAACCATCACCAACCGTTGCTGCCACAACTTCAGACTATCGGTCTCCATAGCGTTACTTATGTTATGAGCCTCACCCACACAGATCAACACTTCGATCAACTGGTGGAAGTAATTGCTCCACAAGGCAAGTTGGCATTGATTGACAGCCCAACAGACATCGACATTATGAAACTCAAAACAAAGTGTATTTCTCTGCATTGGGAATTCATGTTTACCCGTGCCATGTTCAATACATGGGACATACAAAAACAGCATGAATTACTCACAACCGTTTCCGAGTTAATTGATAGCGGACTGATCAAAACGACCGTGGGTGATAGTTACGGCACCATCAATGCCACTAATCTTAAACGAGCCCATACAGACATCGAAAGCAACCAAACAATGGGTAAAATCGTTCTCGAAGGCTTCTAGACCATAAAAAAGAGGCAATTCAAGTAGCCCGTATCGACTTTTATTAACGAATTCCCAAGCAACAAGTAACGCGACTTTTAAGGAATGTTAACGTGTCTAAGCCATTTGATTTTAGTAATGAAGGTTTCACCAACCTGCTAAAAAATGGCTCAAAGCCTAAACTGGCTATGCCTACTTCCATGGACGCGGGGCCACAGCAACAGAAAGTGGAAATGATTGATTTGGACTGGGATGGTTCGGTTGCGAAAGTCGTCACTGAGTTAGGCTACAACTGCGGAGCTCCCCTAGCCCGTGCCCGGTTTGAAACCGGGCATAAAGCTTACAAGATCACCTCATAACCCACCCTATTGAACTGGAGTGGGCAGATGGTGTTCTTGTGCTGGGCAGGCCTACATCGTCCTTTCACTCATGTGCCACGCGACCCGCCAACCTACAACACTTAGGGTCTACTCTACACCAAACCCTGCTCGCATAGTTTTACAGATCTAGATTTCTAGTTAAAACCTCTGCGGACTTAATGATTCGCGTTGTCCGATAAAGCTCTGGGTGCTTTTCGGTCTCAGCATACCCTACTGGCTCTCCAGCGCCGGTGTTTACGAACCAAGAATTTTCCGGTATCCGATCACCCAATAGCTTTTTAAATTCAGTAGGTTTAAGACCCAATGCTTGAGCAGCTGCATTGTATGTACATCGAGTCTTAACTTTGTTCAAGTAATCTCGTACGAGAGTGATTTTATCCTGCATTGAAAAGTAATCCCAAGGAAGTTAGCGGTGCATTCTATTGTGTACATATTGAGACTTGCTTAGCGGCTTTCATATTGCATTCCCCAGCCACGGCAATCCTCAAGATATTCAACAATTTAGATTGGTAATTTACCAATAGTTTACCATCCAGTTTGCAGAAAGCGAGCTCCCGTTCCAATCTTAACACTTACCTCCAACTTTATAAGCTTATTTTTCAAATATATCTCTTTAATATCAACAACTTAAATTTTATCCTTGAATAGACCGGCGATAAAAAAATTTGGTTCTTTCGAGGCCTACAGCTTTCAATTTCGGACTGACATGCAGTTTTAGGGGGAGTTTGTGTACTACGCCCATCACGTTCGGCCTTGATTAAAGCAGAGATAGATAACAAACAGATAAGAGAACCGACAATATGGCATTACCAGTTCTCTAATTAAACAGCCCAACCGTGTTAACAGTTTTCGTAATTTCCAATAGTAATAACGTCAGAATCAACGCGGCCTCCTATAGTCTACGAGACCAAACAACGCTTGAATTTCAGGTCCACAATATCTGGAGTTATCTTTGATGCTGTAGGTGCCCCTCAACATTTGACTCAAAATAACGCCTTGATATAGGGGCCAATACAGAGTCAGAAGCATTACAATCAACGATGAAGTGAATGAACTTGTCCATTTGTTGAGCTTGAGCGTGTGAGGCCCTCTTAACTTAAGAAGGCTTTTTTCAACGAATCGACATCCCTTTATAGTATTGGATAAACACCAATGAGTGTTTTTCCAAGGGTATTACCTGTCGCCATGGTGTTTAATTGATAATAGAAACTCCACTCCTTTGAGGATGCATCACGCACTCCAAACGTTGTCACTAGCACTGGGTCATTTCCTGCAATATTCATGTAGGTATTTGGATTAACCATACCATCATTCATTTTTGTGACTTTAAGCACTTTGTTTTGCAGCGTCCAAGAGTCTGGCTGCCCCTTTGCGTTGGAGTGCCCAACCAATCTGTTGCCATCCGGTCCAGCGCTGCCTATACCAAAACTACAGCCATTCATAGGCGCAGTAAACATTAGGTTTGCTCCGTTGCCCACAGTGGTTGTTTTTAACTCACCCTCTTTGTAGGGGCACCAGTAAGTTAAAAACATACCATTTCCACTCGCGTCCGCTGTGGGATGAGCTTGATAACACTTAATATCTACACCCGGTCTTTCTATCGATTTACCAACACTTGCCATTTCTGTCAAAGTAAAATATTTAACTCCGCCATTTTCAAGCGCGCCGCCAGCTTCTGGTGTGATAACGATATTATTGGTCATAAAATCAACGGGATTATCATGAAATATATCAGTAAGTGATCTTGGCATGTGTAGCTCCTTAGTTATCTGTGATCGTTAGGATTTTTTAGCTTGAGCTAGTTAGGGTTCGGGACAAAATGATTTTTGACGCTGCTTGTTTCTCTTAATTCGTGAATGGATTATTGCAGAGGAATATGATTTTAGACAGAATTAAACACGTGAATATATCATGTAATTACAATATACAAATATACGTTCTATTTATACGATTAAAAGGAGATAGGCTAAAAATCCTTTAATTACAAACCTCCCTGATCATAACATCCAAGAATGCCGATTCTGCGGCAGTACGATTCGCATTTTTTTTCACCACGACATCAAAACTCATGGAGTACTGTAGGCCTTTTTTATTTAGCAGGTGTTTGACGGTGCCGGACTTGAGTTCGTCTGCCACCGTATAGCTCGGCAGCATGCAAATACCCAGGTTCTTTTTTACCAGTTCCGCAGCAAACCCATGGTCTGGGCAGATATAATGAGGGCGTTTTTTTCTAACATTAATCTCTAATTCCTTTTTGATTTTTTTCGCCCAGTAAGCCAAAGCATCACAATCAGGAGTGTAATCTATAACGTCATGATTCAATACGTCTTCAGGTTTTTTAGGGGTACCATGCTTTTTTAGGTAACCCTCGCCCGCAGCCAAAATAATGGGTTTTGACGTGGCAGGCCATGTCTTCAGTAACTTTCTATTCTCTACCAACAGTTGAATGCCTATATCAACCTCGTTGTTCAATAGTCGATGCTCTGTTTGACTTGCATCACCATGCACAATGGTAAATTTGACATTAGGATAAGCTATCTTAAAATTAGCAAAAATAATGGGCAGCATATATATCGCCACATCCGGCCTGATCCCGATGCGAATCTCACCGCTTAGAGACTCCGAGTCATTTTTGACCTCTGCCAAAAAATCATCAATTTCTCTTAATCTGTGCTGTGCAAATTTAAATAATTGCTCACCCTGTTTAGTGAGATAAACGCGGGTATTTCGACGTTCCAATAACGTTAACTCTAGGGACTCTTCCAGCAATTGAATTTGTTGGGTGATAGCAGGCTGTGTTCTGAATAAGTTATTCGCAGCTTGCGAGATGCTTCCCGTTGTCGCCACTTCAATAAAAGTACGCAGTTTGTTGTAGTCCATAGCAGCCTATCCTTATTAGAGTACGGACTAGAGCCGCCACCCAATCATAAGTATTTCTTTGTTTTTTAAAATATTTACTGATTATATCTTATATTAAGAATAACACATAATCACCTCATAGTTTTCTGGGTTATACAAGAGGAACACTCTCAAGTGAAGATATGGCTTTGGGCAATAGCAGCACTATTCACCTTAATAAGTTTTTACTTTCTTGATAGTAATGGAGCGCTACGATTGTCGCTGCTAGAAGCAAGCAGAAACACGAGCACGTCCAATCTAATCCTTATTAGCCTTCTTTATGCGATATTGCTGGCAATCCCTTTTGTGGCGGGTGTCGAGGTAGGTATATGCTTAATGTTTTTGTTCGGGCCTCCTGGAATCCTAGCTGCGTATACGGGGACGGTACTAGGATTATGCCTCTCTTACTTTTTAGGCAAAAGAATGTGTCAATTTCATTCTCTGAAGCATGGGGAACTATCAATAGTGAAGCGTGTACGCGCATTTTCCTTTTATGTCCCCCGTTGGTTGTCCCTGGCGTTGTTAATTAATACACCTGGCAACGCGTTTTTGGGAGGCGGTGGGGGAATAGCGATGACCTTCGGTATGGAACGAAATTTCAATAATGCCACATTTATCTGTGTCATTTTACTAGCAACACTGCCAGTACCTTTACTGGTCTATTTTGGTTTTATTCAATTTCTTAATTAGGAGAACATAATGCAATCCATTGCGATAGAAAAAAATCTGGCCTATACCGCCGATTCTGTTTGGCAGAAATGGGATGATGTATCAGGGATTTATAAATTCCACCCATTAATTGAAAGAAGTCCCATTATTGGCGATACAACAAGTGGCCTTGGCACACAACGAGTTTGTTATTTTAACGATGGGAATGAGCTAACTGAGCAGGTGATCAAATATAACGCAAGGAATCGTAGCATGTCATTAAGTATTGACGCTGATTTTATGCCCATCAAGAATGCAACCGCTGACATTCTCATTACCCCGATAAGTGAATCATTAACCAAAGTTGACTTTCAAATGAACTTTGATGCGAAGTTTGGTTTATTAGGAGTAATACTTGCGAAATTAGTTATGAAACCTAAAATGAAAGGCATGTTAAATCAGTTACTTGATGGCCTAGATTCGCACCTAGCCTCTGGCGAGGTAGTGGGTGCAGGACAGTGAAGCACAAGGTCACTCTTGAACACCCCAGGCTGAAAGTCATTGCCACCATAAACAATACAGTATTGGCGAGTACTACCTCGCCAATACTAATGAAGGAAGAAGGCGGCTTAGGGTACGATCCAGTTTTTTATTTTCCAATAGAAGACGTTGAGAAAAAATTCTTTACGCCTAGCAACACCTGTAGTAATTGCTATTTAAAAGGTGAAGCCATTTATTGGTCCTTGGAATTGGAAACGTTGGAATTATCGGATGTGGCCTGGGAATACGTGCACCCAGCACCCGGTATGGAAAAAATTAATCGCCATATTGCCTTTTACTCAAATCATGTCAAGGTAGAGGCTATCCATACCTAGCTCAACTATACCAACACAACTATAAATTTATTAACGGGATTACCTATGGACCCTCAAATATTAATTGAGGCTTTTCGATCAACCCGAAATCAATCTATTCACGCTTGCGAGCTGCTTGAAATAGAAGATTATGGTCTGCAAGCGGCAGCCTTTACCAGCCCACCTAAATGGCACCTGGCGCATACCACGTGGTTTTTTGAAACATTCATTCTGAAACCTATTGCTCAAGACTACCAGGTTTACCACCCATTATATGAGATGCTTTTTAACTCCTATTACAACGCTGTTGGCGAGCAATACCCTCGCCCTCAACGCGGTTTATTATCAAGACCGGCAGTTGCGGAGATCATGGCATATAGAGACTACGTAGATGATGCGATGATTCTACTACTGTCTCAAATCACGCATCCTGAGTGGAGCACCATCGAACAGCGAGCCAAACTAGGTCTTGAGCACGAAAAACAACATCAAGAATTACTCTACACCGACCTCAAGTATTCATTTTCAAAAAACCCCTTATATCCCGCTTTTTCTGAGGCTGTGGATACAAACAACGCTACCCAAGAAAAATCACGCTGGGTGGAATTCGAAGGTGGCCTTGTGAGCATTGGAGTAGAAGAAAACGCAGAGAGCTTTGCCTTTGATAACGAATCTCCCTGCCACAACGTATTTCTTGAACCCTTTTCCCTATGCAATCGTTTGGTGACAAATAGCGAGTATCAGCGTTTCATTGACGACGGTGCCTACCAAAATCCAGAATATTGGCTGTCGGATGGCTGGGCTGCTGTACAAAAAGGCAACTGGAAGCAACCCTTATACTGGTTCGATAGTACAGAAAAAATGATGGAGTTCACCTTACAGGGTTTGCGTGAACGACAGGCGGACCAACCTGTTTGCCATATCAGCGGTTACGAAGCTGATGCCTATGCAAATTGGGCAAACGCTCGTCTACCCACTGAAGCTGAATGGGAGTTTGCTGCAAAGCAAAACCAAGCAACAAACAAAGCGTCAACTGCGCTGCATCCCCAGGCTGTCAATAATTCGGATAATCAAAATGACTTATTCCAACTCTATGATAGTTGTTGGCAATGGACAGCGAGTGCCTATCGGCCATACCCCGGCTTTCGCGCGTCAAAAGGTGCCATCGGTGAATACAACGGAAAATTCATGTGTAATCAGTGGGTTCTGCGGGGTGGTTCATGTGCAAGCAGTGAGAATCACCTTCGCCCCAGCTACCGCAATTTCTTCTACCCTGAAGATCGCTGGCAATTCACCAGTATTCGGCTGGCAAAGTAATAGAAACGCATAAAAAGTTGAATCACGTAAAAATAAAAATACATAAATCAATATTGAGGACGTACCATGTCAGAACTCGCAACTGCCCTACTCAGTGAAAATGTTAATTTTAAAAACGAACACCCTGGGAAAAACAATAGTTTTATAGAAATCCTTGCGGGCTTACACCAGAAGCAAAAAACTATAAACCCAAAATATTTTTACGATACTCGCGGTTCCGAACTATTTGAACGTATTACAACTTCTCCTGAATATTACCCCACTCGTGTCGAACGTGCGTTGTACACTCAACATGCCAACACGATGGCAGAATACTGTGGGGAAAACTGCGTATTGATAGAACCCGGCAGTGGCAGTAGTGAAAAAGTAAGGTTGTTATTAGAATCCTTAAAACCTGCCGCTTATGTTCCTATGGATATCGCAAAGGATTTTTTACAACATTCTGCAATCAAGTTGGGCAAAGAGTTCTCATGGCTAAATGTCCACGCTGTCTGCGCTGATTTTGGGAATTACGACGAGGCACCCAAAGGACTCCCTGAAGGCAAACGTGTCATTTTTTATCCTGGGTCAACGTTGGGGAATATGACACCTGACGTTGCCAAGCAGTTTCTTCGAAACCTAAGCACGTGGTTAGGTCATGACGGCGGCATTTTAATAGGTATTGATTTACATAAATCCACCGAAACGCTAACCGCGGCCTATAATGACCAAGAAGGGATTACCGCGGAATTTAACCTCAATGCGTTAAACCATATAAACACGTTAACGAATTCAAATTTTAATGTTAATAATTTTTCCCATCAAGCATTCTATAATGTTGAATTACAGCGCATTGAAATGCATTTGGAAAGTAACTGTGACCACATTGTGAGACTCGGCGAATCTGCCATCGCATTTTCTGAAGGGGAAACCATACACACTGAAAACTCCTACAAGTATACTCAGGAAAGTTTTCAAGCACTGGTAGAAGACGCCGGTTTTAGTGTGCGACAAAGCTGGCTTGATGACCAACAGCTCTTCAGCGTGCATTATCTGGATTTATTATAAATCCGGGTAAGTTGTTTGTATGACAAGCACAACTACCTACAACTACTGCAAACATCAAGTAGAGTGACATACCGCTTTACTTGATGTTTTGACGATATTGATGGGGAAGACACCCTTCGTTCTTTTTAAAAACACGACTGAAATAACTCAAATCCCCATACCCCACCCGATACCCGACCTCAGCTATCGTTAAGTCAGTTGTGCGCAAAAGCTCCCTGGACGCTTCAACTCGTAGACGTTGCAAATAGTAACTAGGACTATCCCCGGTCGCCAATTTGAAACGCCGAGAAAAGTTACGTGGGCTCATCCCGACATCCGCAGCGACAGCTTCAAGTTTTACACTACTGTTAAAATGGCGCTCTAGCCATTGCTGAGCAGTTAATATCTGACGATCTCGGTGATACTTCTGCCCATCAAACTCGACGTTTGCAATGGAGTAACTGCGATTAAAACCCACCAGAAAATTCTGACCAACCTTTCTCGCAACATCCGGCCCATAGACCATTTCAATAATAGATACCGCCAAATCACAACCCGAGGCAATACCATTTGCACAATAGAGGTTTCCAGCATCAGTAATTGCCCGCTCAGAACGTAGCGTTACATTGGGGTATCGTTGTTGAAACTGTTCTTTCATTGGAGGATAAACCGTCGCCACTTTGTCATCCAGCAAGCCTGCTTGCGCCAAAAAAAAAGGCCCGTTACTGACAGCTGCAATAGGCACGTTACTCTCATGCAATTGCGTTAACCATGGCAGAAGCGTTTGATTCTCCTCCATAATCTTTTTCGGCGCTCCCCAAAAAGCAGATAAGAAAACCGCATCAACAGGAATATTTTCAGCCGCAGCTTCCTTTAAGGAAACATCAACAGAAAGCTGATTTCCAGAAAAGCACTGGACTGGGCTCCCATCGAGACTAATAAAACGTATACATTGACTTGGATTAACACTCTCAGACGCCAACTCCCCAGCATAAGAAGCCGCAACCCAACACAACTCTTTGATGAGAGTAGCGCTCATCGCAACAACATTCTCAGGAAGATAAACAAAAATAGTTTTCACACAAACCCGCCCCTAACCGTTAGCATCCTATGCAATAACGCAAGCATCTCATTCTCCATGCAGCTCCTTTAACGCCTGCTCTCTCACTTCCATTATTAGCTTGAGCGCTTTATCCACGTCAGCTGCCGAATGAGGGATCATGTCACGATCAAGGTTCGCCACTCCGGTTTTTCGAAAGGCTGCTTGTAATTTCTTACCGGCACCGCTCAAACGCACAAATACATTACGCCTGTCTTCTGTGCCATGCACCCGTTCCACATAGCCCTTTTTCACCAAGCCATCCACTTGGCGGGTTAAGGTAGACGAATCTTTTACTGACCACTGCCCAAGCTCTCCTAAGGTTTGATTGTCTCTATCCCACAATTGATTCATCAATACGGATTCTTCTGGGGTCAGGTTTATTCCCGCACTTTTTATCCGTTTAGCCGTGACCTGACGCAGGATGTTGCCTGTTTTAGTGATGTGGTAGGTCAGTGAGTCTGCAATGTCCATCGTATCTCGCCATCTATGTAAATTTCAAATGTACCAATTTCTGATCAGCATAGCATACGTATGCTGCTTACAATATTTGTAGTTGAAAGTATCTGTATAATACAGGTATAGTAGCAACAGTAGGTTAACCGCGTATACCACCACTAACAACAAAACCCATTTAGGCATAGAGAGAACAATAATGACTGTAGAAGCAAAAGCCACCAGTGCTGAATATGGACTCGGCCCGCATACCTATCCTAGAGGATGGTTTGTTATCGCTGAAGCGAGCGAACTAGACAATGGCGCTATCGGCGTTGACTTTTTTGGTAAAGAGATGGCTCTGTACCGTGGTACTAGTGGGCGCGTTGTTCTATTGGATGCTTACTGTAAACACATGGGAACTCACCTTGCCAAAAGCACCTCAGCACATGTTGTAAGCTCAGGTGCACAAATTATCGGTGACTCCATTGTGTGCCCTTACCACGCATGGAGATATGGGCCCGACGGAACCTTAGAAGATGTTCCTTACGATAATATCTGCCCAAAATCCGGCGCCATTGATGCCTATCACGTTCGAGAAGTTATGGGTTGTATCATGATGTGGCATGACGAGGAAGGTGGTGCGCCAGATTATGAGCCACCCTACCTACCAGCCTGGGATGCAGATAACACAGTACCCTGGGAGCTTGATCATTTGGGGGAAATCCCATTACATAATATCGAGATCCTAGATAACATTTGTGACGTACACCACCTAGGCCCAACCCACGGCGCTCCCTGTGAATATTTCGAAAACGAATTTATCGATGAGATGGTCATTCAGCGTCAAGGTGGCTTTCTGGAATTATACCAATCCCAATTGGACACGGTCACTTGGTACACCGGTCCAGGTATTTTGTTATCAAAACAAACCTTCGGCGGCATTGTAATGTTTGAGTTTATTGCCGGTACTCCCGTTAAAGATGGCGTTACCAAAGCGTGGCATGGAGCGCTTTGCTATTCCGCTAACACACCACCCACCGATGAAGATATTGCCACTGCCCGAGGCTTACAAGCTGGAGTATTGGAAGCTTTTGCGACAGACTTCCAAATTTGGACCCATAAAAAACCAGCCCTCACTGTCATGCAAACACCAAAAGATGGTAACTTTCGCGCGGTGAGAAAATGGATGAAACAATTCTACATGCCTCGGGATGAAGCAAAAACCCTTCAAGAAAAAATGAATGGCGTATTGCCGGTGAAGGCATTCCCACAACCTTCGATGGAAGCACGAGAAGCAGGATTTGAAGACGACTGCTTTAAGTCATTCAAACCGTAATCTACACTGACAATCACAACGGATACCTCTCATGTCAGCTAAACCCTTACTAACGAAGCAATTGATTTTGGAGAAAACCAGTGATGGCACTTATCAACGCCAATGTGATCGTGTGTGGTGGGGGCAAGGCTCTCTATTGGGAGGGTATATTCAGTCCCTTATACTGGCTGCAATGTATCAAGAGCTACAGGATGAAAGTAAACCTGCGCTAACGCTACACACCCAATTTCTGCGCCCTGTAACGGATGGCACGATACGCATCGATGTAACCGTAGAGCGCGCAGGTCGTAAACTTACCAATTTGCACGCCTCACTGTATAGCGGTGACCGCTTAGCCGCAGTGGCATCAGGGTTATTTGGTCTGCAAACAACAAGTCACGATTTTTGTGATATTGAAATGCCTGCTTACGCCCAAGTGAGTAATGGCGAAACACCGCAATTACCTAATGCTGGGTTAGATGCTCATAACCATTTCGATTTTTATCCTCGTATTGGTAGCTTTGAACGTGGGACAGGACAAGCCCGCGTGGCCGGTTGGTTACAGCCATCTTGGCAACAGTCGGTTAACAATGAATTATTAGCTTTGATAGCTGACCTTTGGGTGCCCGCTGCATTTCATTACTGGCCCAACAATGTTGGCGTAGTGGGCCTAGATAGTTATGTGCAGTTCAGAGCCAACCCTAGCCAACTATCGAATAGCCATGGCCCGCTATTTCTAGACCTAAGCACTAAACAAGCGAGTAATGGTTATGTCGATGAAGATGGTTTGATTTGGAATAGCTCAGGTGAACTGTTATGCCAGTACCGACAAATGCGTTTGGTGTTGGATATGTAGCGTCAATATCAAATAATGTTGGGATGCGCTCTTACTCTTTTAGGCTAACGCTACGATAAAGCCTCATACCTTCCATGGTAAATGTAAGTCGCTTATCGGACAATCTCCAAAAAACATCCTATTTCAAAGCGAGTCAATGAAACCCTTAAAGTGTTTTACTACCATTTCCGGAGACTCTATATGTGGGTAATGCCCAACGCGCTCTAACTCAACCACACGTGGACTTGGAATTAGCTCTATATACCTGTCTACCGTCTCCTTCCCCGCTACTGGGTCAAAGGTTCCATCAATCAACAACATCGGAACTTTAGTTGATTGCAAAGCTCCAACCCAACGCTTCCGGTATTGAAATCGATCATTTAGATAATGCACTAATTTATGACTGAGCTGATGGCCGTCCTGTCGAGTAATCAAATACCAAAAATCGTCCAGGTCTTGCTTTGAAGGTTTAGATTCCTCTCCAAAAACGGGAGTAAAACTCTTATTGAATATTTGCCGTGTTGAGAACGTCGACACAAAGCTACCTATAGGGCTATTTAGTAACGTTTGTATTATGCGCTGCTTATGTTGCTCTGGAAATATCCCGCCATTTAGCAGGACTAGAGATTTTATGTTAATTCCAGATTCACTATTCTTTCGTTCATTAAATCGAGCCACCAATTCTTGCGCCACGATATCGCCATAGTCGTGCGCCAGTATATTCACATCCTTTATCGCTAATTCCTTTAACAATGCTTCTTGGATATCGGCTTGTTCATAGATCGAATATACCTTATCTCTTGGCTTATCTGACAAACCAAAACCTAACATATCCAGTGTTATCAGTCGGTATTGGCCTCTTAGTTCTGGCCATATAAAACGCCAATCCCAAGAAGCTGTCGGAAACCCATGTATCAATAAAACAACCTCTTTCGAGGAGCCTTTCGTGTCATGATAAGATATTTTATATCCCTTGAAATCAAATATCTGTGCCTCCCTCTCCCATTCCAGCAATTCTGAACTGGCCTTAACCTTCGGAATGCCAGTGCTGCCGAGAAAGATAATAGCAACAATGAGAATACCAACAAGAATTACACCTATTTTTTTCATTTAAGTCCCTGCGTATTAAGTATATCTAGAAGAAGGGTCGTAAAGCTTCCGATAGCCCACCAGTGTCGTTATTTATTAGGTTAAGACTAACCACCTTTGAGCAACAGCTCCTTGTTGCCTGCCTCTGCCAGGTACAATGCTAGCATTAATGATACAGAAAGCATCAACATCATAACCCAGGGCGGCGAGGCACCTGTTATCGAAGATACATGGTAGGTAGCAAATAAAGTTGGAATATACTCTGCCAACCCAACAACCGTCATTGACCAATACGACCACTTTTCAAATTTTAAAAATGGAATAAACAGTAATATTAAAATTGCAATTCCCGTCGCAAAAAAACCAGCAGCCTCTGTACGCATCATGCCAAGATAAAGTATTTGAGATAACCCATCGACATCTACCCATTTAGTTTGAATCACATCAGAATGAAACGGCATAAATTCACTAGAAAATTCATAGATGAGACCGACACCTATCATAATAAGAATATTTAGTCCGTAAATACCAAATGCAATTTTTAACTTAAAATTCATTTTCATCCTTACTGGGTAACATACATTTACACGTTAACGTTTTTCTCAGCCACATAATGAAGCGGGTGATATTTTGAGTATACTTCAAAATAAGTCCCAAGCTTACCACGAACATTGTAATAGCTTACGACGCACTCCAAAGAAGCCGTTACGACAGGTGAAAGCGGACAAAAATCACCTTAAGTGTCCGCGTAGCAAAAAAATAATGGCAAAAGTAATTAGTATTTTGTCCTGTTCCTGAACATAATACCTGTTGATACCAACAACGTAATGCACACGTATACACAGCCAATTGATATCAGCCCTGTAAAATAACACCTTTTATTCAAACTAAGACTCCGTAAATAGGTTATAAGGAACTATCAGCCTCACCATTTAAGGTATCCCCTTTATGTCACTTACTATCTCATTATTAAAGCTGTTGCTACTCGTGGTACTGGTGTATCTGGGATTAGGAACCTACCTATACATTAAGCAACGCAGCTTTGTGTATTTCCCAACGACTGAGACCCAAGGCCAACTAGCCCAGGTGCTTACTTTAAACAGCAACGATGAACACTTAAAAGTCTGGGTAATAAACCCCAACAAAGCCAACGCTATATTTTATTTTGGTGGAAATGCAGAGCCGGTCGAATACAATATCCAGCCTTTTCAAACATGGTTTCCCAACCATACGTTGTACCTGATGAACTATCGCGGCTACGGTGGCAGCACGGGGTCTCCAACAGAAGCCGCCTTGTACGCAGATGCACTCACCTTATACGACCAGGTATCAACCCAACACAAAAGTATTTCAATTATTGGCCGCAGTCTAGGCAGTGGCGTTGCCACTTACCTAGGGGCAAACAGAGAAGTAAAAAAAATGGCACTGGTGACTCCATATGACAGTGTCGCCAATGTCGCACAAGCTACCTACCCCATGTATCCTATGTCTCTTTTGTTTAAAGACAAGTATGACTCCATTAGTCGTGCACAAAAAATTCACGCCAAGGTTATGCTACTCATAGCAGAGCACGATGAAATGATCCCTCGAAAACATTCCAATAATCTTGCCGATGCATTATTGGCGGCTAACGTTGAGGTGAAAATAGAGTTACTCATGAGGGCAACCCACAACTCATTTTCGGAAGACCCACACTACCAAAAATCATTACAAAACTTCATAACTGAATGACAGTTAACTCTTGAATTCCCGAGAGCGCTCTGATTATCATGCGACGAATTATCACCTACATATTTCATTAGGGAACACTACTTTCCTGTGCATATTTCGAAATATAACTCATCGGCTAGCGCCAAGCCCTTCGTAAATTGTGACCTACTGCAGGTCAAACCCTATGTTTGTGCTTTATAATAAAACGACATTTTTAGTGTAATTGGATTTTATAAAGTAAAGGATTAAAATGGATTTTTTTAACTTGAAGGTTCTGCTTTCAATATTGTGTATCGTATCGTTAATCGGATGTAAGAATGTAACCCTTGAAGCGCAGTTAGATGGACAGGGCTCTGTCACCTCCACTGCAAATGAAATAGTTTGTGGTAATGGAGAGGATACCTGCAAAGCAACACTAAAATCAGGCAGTGATATCACGTTAAATGCGGAGGTAAAAAATGACTCCTTATTCTCTGCATGGGAGCGTATTTGTCCTGCAGATGCCCTTAATTGCGACAACCCTTGCGCTACAAGCACCTTGTGCACAGCTACCCTGACTGAAGACCTTGTCTTAAAAGCGATTTTCCTATCCGATGATAGTAGCGGTGAGGAATCAGCATCCGTATTAATGAACTTCGATACTGCTTCAGACGAGACATGGCCTGAATGGACTTATGGCACTGATATTACCGGCTTTGGAAACGCGGGTTATTTATTGACAGGTATTGACCCTTACCTTGGAGAGGCTACTTCCACCAATAAAATCCTGAACACCCGCATGCAAGATAAAGGAGACTATGGTGCCGGTAATTTATTAACCTTTGATACAATCAATGTTGCCCCAGGTACGGTGGGAGCATCAGCACACTGGACCTCAAATTCTGTTGATAACCAAATATCTTGGTGGGTCTGGTATGACAATTACACATTGAATAGCCGTGGAATTACCGACGCCGACACCGATAGAATGTCCTTTTATATTAAAATTGATGGAATGGAAGATAACATTGGACCCAATGGTGGTTCGAGTTATGGGTTTCATGTGGGCACATATGATTGCGCTATTGTTGAAAATGGATGCCCGAAAGAAGGCCCAGGAAATCAACATTATTATCACTACTTAGGTTTGAATAGCGGAGGATGGATACATGTTGAATTAGACGAGCAACCTCAGCACTTACGAGGGTTTGGCCGGCCTCAGGTGAATAATCCTGCAGCAACAAACCCTGATGTGTTTGATGGGTACTTTTCTAATATGCATCAGTTTTATATGGAAATTCGTAACGCTCAAGAGAACCCAACAGAAATGTGGCTGGATGAAATTAAATTTCGTTCAACGAAAGATGCGATAGAACCAAACCAAAATCAGCAGTCAGTCACTTCTGTTTGGGTAGGCTATTGGCCTGGCGATGATCAGTGGCAAATCAGCTGGTCTGACGAATGGCAGGGGCGCGGAGATAATACAAATAGTACGTTTGAAGTCCGCTATTCCGAAAACCCTATAACCAATGAAAACTTCAACCGCGCAACACCCGTAACACCTCTTTACTTTACGGGGCCGACGTATGAATCTAACCCTTCTGAATACGCGATTCGACGCCCCAATAGCTATGCTGGCATTGCATGGACGGCCTTCCAATTACCTGACAGTGTAGAGGCCAGCGGGAATAAGGTTTACTTCGCGATTAAGGACATTTCGATAGCCGGTGGAAATGCAGGGCTTTCTTATCCTTATAATCGCGCTGATGGTAAGAACCCGCCGAACGATTACATTCGAGCAATCAACTATCTAATGCCATAGTTATATTTATGAAAGTAATGCGAATGTCGAGTTGTGTCACGCCCCCGGCGAAGCCACTTCATCGCATGGTAGAATGGTTTTATATAAACCATTCTACCAAACCAAGCAACGTATGATCATCTTCAACGGTGCCACACGTCGAAACCATCATCCTTCAATACGTTATGTTGATTCCAGACCCACTATTCTTTCGCTCATTAAATCGAGCCACTAATTATTGCGCTACGATATCGCCATAGTCGTGCGCTAGCATTAATGATACAGAAAGCATCAATATCATAACCCAGGGCGGCAACCCATAGTTCACTTTCGGAAGACCCACACTACCAAAAATCATTACAAAACTTCATAACTGAATGACAGTTAACTCTTGAATCCTCAAGAGTTCTCTGATCATCATGCGGCGAATTATCACCCCATATTTTATTAGGGAACACTACTTCCATGGAACACTGTATTCCATTAGCACCATCTATACTCTTCACTATAAGAATCAGATAGAATAAAAAACCGACCAGTCAAACAACAAAAAGCTACAGACTGACGCATTACGAATTGGAAACCCACATGACTTCAAATAAAAATAACTGGAAAGCTCGGACTGAGCTTGGCTTTGGCAAATTAGGTCTCACCATGGGAAAGCACCCCTGGCTCTGGCTTTTAGGGTGCCTTCTTGTGATTGGAGCGATGGCATCACAACTGAGCAAAATCAGACAAGATACCAGCATCGAAGGTTTTCTTGCTGAAGGGGCCATCGAGATCCAACAGTATGATCGCTTTAAAGATATGTTCGGTAGAGACGAAGTCTTTATCGTCAGCGTGGAAGTCGATGATATTTTTTCCCAGGATTTTGTCGATAAATTTCGAGCTCTCCATCAACAAATTGAAGATGAAGTTCCCTATGTAAGCACAGTCGATTCGTTAATTAACGCACGCTACACTTATGGTGCTGACGACACGCTTTATATCGAAGAAATATTACCCGTCAGCTTACCTACTAATCCAGAAGAGCTACAAAAATTAAAAGATTACACCTATGGAAATGAAAACTATACCAACTTCCTGATATCTGAAGACCAACACTTACTTGCTATCGCTATCCGTTTGAATCCTTACCGTTATGTAAAAGATGAAAATGGCAAGGTAGTAGAAAAATACATGGAGGACAAACACCTTCAGGAAGCTCTCGCCAAAATGTACGAGATTGCGGCACAACACCAAGGAAAAGTCTCGAACGATATTCAGCTCGCGGGATCCATGCCCATTTCGCTGATGCTAGGAAAAATCATGGAACGAGACTTTTCTGTTTTCACCGGTCTCGCGATTCTATTAATTAGTATTTTCTTACTTATTATTTTTCGACGCATTTCCGGTGTCATCATGCCAATTACTGTCATGAGCTTAGGTGTCATACTTACCCTTAGTCTTATGGCTATCATGGATACTCCGATACAAGTGAGCACCTCTATCTTGCCATCCTTCCTATTAGCGGTATGTGTGGGGGATAGCATTCATTTGCTCACCATTTTCTATCGCCATTTTGATGATGGAGAAGATAAAACACTCGCGCTAAAGCACGCAATGGAACATACAGGATTAGCTATTTTCTTCACCAGCATTACAACTGCTGCGGGTTTAGCATCGTTCGCCACCTCAGATTTGACCCCTGTCGCCGCTTTAGGTATTTATGGTGCCTTTGGTTCTATGATTGCATTTTTACTCACTGTTTTTATTCTTCCGTGTCTAATTTCATTGTTGCCATTAAAGCGTCGCCGGCAGGTTCAACATGACAACAAAGGGCTCCAACCAATCCTTAGTTGGTGCGCAACCTTCTCAACCACCTACCCTAAGGCCATCGTAAGCGTCGGAATGATAATGTTCATCGTCTGCCTAGGCATTGCGAGCCAATCCAAATTCAGCCACCACCCATTAAAATGGTTACCTGACCATGAACCCGCGCTAGCAGCGTTGGAAAAACACGAAGAAAGAATGGGAGCAAGCCTCTCCCTTGAGGTCATGCTAGATACAGGAAAAGAGCGAGGCGTTAATAACCCCGAATTTATGAGAGCATTGGATAGCGTCCAAAAAGAAATTGAAACATGGGAGACTGATACCTACAGAATTGTTAAAACCATGAGCGTGGCAAACATCATTAAAGAATCAAACCGCGCTTTACATGACAACAACCAAGAACATTTTTCAATCCCTAGTGACCCAAAATTAATTAGCCAAGAGCTATTTTTGGTCGAGCTTGATGAGCCAGATGACCTTTATAACGTCATTGATCGACGTTACGAAACTGCGCGTTTAACAATCATGATTCCCTGGATTGATGCTCTTTATTGCTTAGATCTACTGGAAAGATTGGAACCATACTTAAACGAAAAATTAGGGCCTCACACAAAAGAAATCACCATAACCGGCGTTGTACCTGTTCTGGGGGCTACCTTCGCAAAAATGCTTTATTCCACAGCGCAAAGTTATGGGTACGCGGCCATTGCGATTACGCTAATGATGATTTTCCTCATCGGTAGCGTTAAGCTGGGGTTAATCAGTATGATTCCCTCACTGCTGCCTATTTTAATTGTTTTATCCATCATTCGAATTATTGGCATGCCTCTGGATATGCTCACTATGCTCATAGGTTCTATTGCTATCGGTTTAACCGTCGACGACAACGTGCACTTTATGCACGGATTTAGGCGTTTATACCTACAATCTGGCGATCCCGCTTATGCCGTACGCCACACCCTACTTTCCACTGGACGCGCAATGTTAATTACCTCTGTTGTACTAAGCATGGGTTTCATTATTTATACGCAATCTGAAATGAAAAACATGATCAGCTTTGGGTTAATGACAGCGTTTTGTATTGTTCTAGCGCTACTTGCCACGTTTTTATTGGCTCCAGCATTAATGATGCTAACCAATAAAACCCTGCCGCAAAAAAAAGAAGATACTGAACGTTCTGATCAAAGCTTAGCTGGGGCCGAGGTGGCAGCAACCTAGATGATTGCGTCGGTCTAACAAAACCTGGAGGACGGCAACACGTCCTCCACCGCTCGCTTAAACATCCCCCTTAACCATAAGTTTGAGGGGTCATTCTCTGCGCTATCCGCCCAATACAGTTTCCATACCAAGGGTTCAATGGGGAATGGCGAGAGTCGATAGGTTAATGGGAGGGATGTGACGAGTGCTTCCGGCACTGTCCAAAGAAGGTCTGTTTTTTCGGTAACCCTTGCTGCGACTAGGTAGCTTTGTACCCGCATAAATATGTTGCGTCGATGACCCAAACTATGTAGGTCAATATCCATGTGCCCTCTTCCTTTCCGACGACTAGATACGTGTACATGCTCTGCGTTTAGATAATCATCTAATGAAAAATCCCCCTGTGCTAACGGATGACCGGGCCTCATTGCAACCACATAAGGCAACTTTGCCAACGGCATATGCTGAAGCGATTTCGCATTCACTGCAGGTGCATCCAGTAATACATCAATAGCCCCTGACTTTAACTCATCAGTAGCAACCTCTCGCCCCACGTAATAGTTGGTAATAGCGGTATTTGGCGCAAACTCCTTCATTAACAGGTGAAGTGCTGGCAGCAGAAGCGCTTCTGCCAAGTCATTCATACCAAGCTTAAATACCTTCTCAGAAAAAGCTGGAGAGAATTTCGCATTTTCTCCTACGCTCTTTCCCAGCAACACTAATGCTTTCCTTATATCCCTAACAACGCCATCCGCAACGGGCGTGGGCATCATTCCTTGGGGCGTGCGAACAAAGAGAGGGTCATCGAACGTTTGCCGAAGACGGCTTAGCGCATTACTTACCGCAGGCTGTGTAAGATTTAGTTGTGTAGCAGCATTAGTTACATTGCGCTCTCTGTAGATCGCATCAAATATCACAAACAGGTTTAAATCAATTTTATCTAACCGCACACTACACCTTTAAATCTAGACCTTTAAACTGACACCTTTAGATATGGCCCTTTAAACCTAGACCATTGAATACAGACCCTTAAAGCCGTTTAACCATATCACCCACATTGATAAAATCAATATAACACTATCATTTGAATAAATTATGCTGATGATAGATATAACAATATACTCAAATACACCATGAACGAGCACTAATTACCTTAGGATCTACCAACATGTTCAAACCGTCTGAAAAATCTGCTCACTTACAAACAAAGTTAACCGCATTCATGGCAGAGTATATCTACCCTAACGAACATGCTTATGCTCAGCAACTTCAAGAAGCCACAGACCGCTTCGCACCGATGCCGTTAATGGATGAACTTAAAGAGAAAGCTAAAGCGGCAGGGTTATGGAACCTATTCGTGCCTGAAGAATATGAGCAGTACTGTGATCATGGGGGGCTCAGCAACAGCGATTATGCCCCCCTTGCAGAGATTATGGGGCGCGTCACCTGGTCCCCTGAAGTGTTTAATTGTAATGCCCCCGATACTGGCAACATGGAGGTATTCATGAAATACGCAACCAAAGAGCAGCAGGCGCAATGGTTAACGCCTCTATTAAACGGTGAAATTCGCTCTTCCTACGCGATGACAGAACCCCAAGTCGCGTCTAGCGATGCTACAAACATCCAACTGAAAATAACCCGTGAAGGTGATGAGTGGGTATTAAATGGCCGCAAATGGTTTATCACCGGTGCAATGTATAAGCGCACAAAAATTTTCATCGTCATGGGTAAGTCTGACCCAGAAAACTCAAATAGACATAAGCAACAAACACAGGTGCTGGTACCAAAAGACACCAAAGGTATTCAGATCATACGACCACTAACAACACTCGGATACGATGATGCGCCGATAGGCCATGCAGAAATAGTCTTTGAAAATGTTCGCGTACCCGTTGAAAACGTATTGCTAGGTGAAGGCAGAGGGTTTGAGATTGCACAAGGCCGTCTCGGGCCAGGCCGAATGCACCACTGCATGCGATTGATAGGTGCAGCACAAAGAGCACTAGAACTCGTCTGTGTTCGTGCGGAATCACGAGTTACTTTCGGGCGAAAACTAAGTAAACATCAGTCGGTAAGAGAGGATGTATCCAAGAGTTTTTCTGAAATACAAATGGCGCGTTTACTGGTTTTGAAAACCTGTGAAAAAATGGATGCTGTTGGTGCACAGGCTTCAAAAGATATGATTGCCGCAACAAAAACCACGGTGCCATTATTAGTTCAGAATATCATTGATCGCTGCATGCAAATTCATGGCGCTGGCGGGTTAACTGAAGATTACTTTATGGCAGAAGCATTTAACTATGCGCGCTGGTGCCGTCAAGCAGACGGCCCAGACCAGGTTCATCAAATGGCATTAGGCAAACAGGTCATAGATATGTATGCAAACAAGGAAAGCTAACAATGTCCGACAACAATAGCTCCACAAACAGCGCCACAAAACCTATTGATGCAGTCATACTAGCCGCCTATTTAGAGAAGCATGTTAGTGGCTTCTCAGGGCCGCTGGTTACTGAAAAATTTGCAGGGGGACAATCAAATCCCACCTTTTTGGTCACTGCTAATAGCGGAAAATACGTGCTACGTCGCAAGCCTCCTGGTGAACTACTCAAATCCGCCCATGCTGTGGATAGAGAGTTTAGAGTGATAGCTGCACTTGCTAATACAGACGTGCCTGTCGCAAAGGTCTATCACCTATGCGAGGACGACAATGTTATCGGTAGCATGTTCTATATAATGGAATATATTGATGGGGAAGTTTATTGGGACCCCTCACTACCGGGAATGAACAATTCAACGCGTAAAGCAATGTATTCAGAAATGAATAGAGTACTCGCCTCATTACATTCTGTTGATGTGAGTGCTGTGGGGCTATCAGATTATGGTAGGCCTGGGAATTATTTTGAACGGCAAATCGGACGCTGGACAAAACAATATCGAGCCGCAGAACTTGAGCATATTGAAACAATGGAAACACTCATCAATTGGCTGCCTGAAAACATGCCCGTTGACGGTGGTCAAGTGAGCCTTGTTCATGGTGATTTTCGTTTAGACAACATGATGTTTCACCGAGAAAAACCTGAAGTGTTAGCGCTAGTGGACTGGGAACTATCCACACTAGGCCACCCTTATTCAGACCTTGCTTACCAATGCATGCCCTTAAGGCTTGGCCGAACCGGTAAAATACTAGGGCTTGATGGCGTTGACCGTCAATCTTTAGGAATCCCCACAGAAAAAGAATATGTTGCTGAATACTGCCGTCGAATGGGTATAGACAATATTCCGCACTGGAACTTTTATTTGATTTTTAACTTTTTCCGATTCGCATCCATCCTGCAAGGTGTTAAAAAGCGCGCTTTAGACGGGAACGCATCAAGCGCTGACGCAACGGCCATGGGTGAACTTGTTAAACCTTTAGCGCAGAAGGCGGTTGAACTCATCAACGAATGAAGGTTTTTCGGTATAGCAAAGACTAGGTCAAGCCGTAAATGTCATTACTCTGGCCTAGTACGTCATTGAGCAAAGCTACATTAAGCGTTATCTTCCTGGGTACTATAGATTTAGGTACTATAGATTTAGATATAATCGATTTGGATATCAATCAACAAGGTACGCTAATGAGTAATGGTGCGAATACGTTAATCCAAACCCTCCTCAACTCCGGTATAGACACCTGCTTTACAAACCCCGGAACATCGGAGATGCATTTTGTAGCAGCGCTAGATAGCACCGATATGCGCGGTATATTGACCTTGTTTGAGGGCGTTGCCACTGGAGCCGCTGATGGGTACGCACGAATCGCCGACAAACCTGCCGCAACTTTGTTGCACTTAGGGTGTGGATTAGGCAATGGGTTAGCAAACTTACACAACGCCCGCAAAGCCAGAGTTCCAATGGTGAATATCATTGGTGACCATGCAACGTACCATAAACAGTACGACGCTCCTCTGGAGTCCGACATTGAAACCGTTGCTCGTAACGTTTCAAGCTGGATTCGCACATGCCCCTCAACAGAGCAAGTTGGGACAGATGCAGCAGAAGCTATTGCTGTAGCTCAAAAAGCGCCAGCGCAAATTTCAACGCTGATTCTTCCTGCAGACGTATCTTGGGGCGAAGGTGGCACAGCAATAGACTTGATACCAATGTCAGTCACCGAAAAAGTTTCGGACACGACTATCAATCAAATTGCAGAAGTACTATTAAAACAGGGCAAAAGAACGGCAATTCTGCTGGGTAGGCGTGTTCTTATGGAAGAAGGCCTCATCGCGGCCTCGAAAATTGCAGAGAAAACAGGAGCAAAACTTTTTGCTGAAGTGTTTCCCACACGGCTGGAGCGAGGAGCTGGACTACCGAATGTTGAGAGAATTGCCTATCTTGCAGAAATGGCCACCGTTCAACTGGCTGGTTATGACAACCTTGTCATTATCGATGCAAAAGAACCCATCTCATTTTTTGCATACCCTGGTAAGAAAAGTTACCTTGTGCCTGACAAGTGTACCGTTCATAACCTAGTCGATCCCCACCAAGACGCGCTGAGCAGCTTGCACACCTTAGTCTCTGCTGTAGACGCCGAAACCACTGAACCAAAACTACAGCCAGCCAAAAGGCCCAAACTACCATCAGGTAAACTTAACGCAACAAAAGTGTGCCAGGCCATTGGGGCTCTTATGCCGGATAACGCTATTATCTCTGATGAAGCTCAAACCTCTGGCGTTAAACTACCTGTCTTTACCGCAGGGGCCCCTAAGCACGACTTGCTCACCCTAACGGGGGGTGCCATTGGACAAGGCTTGCCTGTAGCCTTCGGGGCAGCGATTGCGGGACAAGGCCGTCCCACCATTGCTTTAGTTGGCGATGGGTCAGCGATGTACACTATTCAGTCGTTATGGACCATTGTTAAAGAACAGCTTGATGTGACGGTTATCGTATTCAACAACCGATCTTATGCCATTCTTAATATTGAATTAGAACGAGTTGGGGCAGAAGATGTTGGCCCCAAAGCAAAATCACAGCTTGATTTATCTCAACCAGAGATTGATTTTGTTTCCCTAGCCAAAGGCATGGGTATGCCTGCCGAAACAGCTAAGACAGCAAAGGAATTTAATAAGGCCCTCAAGAAAGCATTCAACGAACCTGGTCCTCATTTAATTGATGCTGTTGTTCCCAGCGAGTACGATGGGTTAAAACTGAAAGCGTTACCTCATTTACTAGGCGCAATTAACAGTATCCCCTCACCTATCGCCAAAGCAATCAAGAAAAAAATCGCCCCCTAAACTCCCCAGGCTACATTCTCCAAGCCACACTGCCTAAACTACATTCACTGCCTTACCGTTGGCCCACACATCATGAGAAAAAAATTTACGTTTAAAGACTTCATTCATACATGTGAGATTGAAGAAAACACCTATCAACTAAAACACAGAAACGGCACAAGGCAGCTGGGCGCAAAAATCACAGTCCCAAAAGAACTCCTTAGCACTCATCCCTACAATGTTTCGGCCTATGACTTTTTACAATTTTTTCGACAAGAGATACATGAATACGGGATCATAGAATTCCCTGAGCTACCTCTCAACTTATCAAACTACACGGTAGCAATGAGAGCACCAGAGGAACATAAGTACAGCGCTAACCCCTATCTAAGTGAGTCATGTCAATCGCCTCACCAGGATACCCCACCTTACCCAACGGCGTTTTGGCTTGGCAAAGAACGGCTATTCTCCGCCACCTGGGTTATGTCTGATTTAGCAGCCGAACAGTTCTTTGAAGAACAGCACAAATCCCCACAACAAAACATCGAAATGGTTCATCGTGCAATCGTTCCCAAAACCCTTAACGAGCAAACTGCACTTTTACTAAATCATAACCCCGGTTTACTACTCATCGATAACAGCAGCCATCACCAGCTATATCACGCAAAAACCTGTCGCTTTGAAAACAGAAAGGCAATGCCCAATCAACAACAAGACACCCCCATGTACTCCTTTAACGAAGTAGGCTTAATGCATTATATCGACACACTAGATGAGCAGCGTGGCACAGAACATCGAGATGACGAAGAAAGAGCCTGGGTTAGACAATTCATGGGGTAACGTTCAGCTTGGAAATTGGAGATTGAAGATTGAGATCAACATCATATTCCCCTACGGTCCCCATTTAAGCTTCCATCCAAATCGATATCAATTGCGAGTTGAACACCCGATCCCGGCACTAAGCAAGTAAAAGTAAGCGCATTACCCGCTACCATGATTAGCTTTCGCATACCCGCGACACTAATCTGCTCCGCTTTTTTGTCCGACTGGTACACCTCAAGCTGATGATCAAATAAGTATCCACGTATCGTATTAGAGACTAATCCATTTGCCATCAAGTCACATTCCCGAACATCGCCACCCAGTATTTTTGAAGTAAATGGTGTTGATGCCTTTTCTTCCAATAGCGAAAGACGATCCCACTGCTCATTCGTTGGTTGATTAGGGAGCGTTATTTGCTGGCCAACAATAGGGGCTAAATCAGAATCAAACTCCATCATAAAGTCAACCAACCCTTGGCGCACGGTCTCATCAGGAATGCCAACGAATCCAGCATTGAATTCACAGCCGTGTGCTGGCGTATTACCCTCTTTACAAGGCTCCTCTCCATTATCGAACACCCCTCCTCTAAGAAAATTAATCAAACCATCCGTTGCACCATCGTGTAAGAAACCAAAGCCACGAATCTGTTCACCTTGATGTTCATTGGTGTGTGAGGGTAAAAACCCTTCTCTATCAGGCAACCCAAACATGCCTACACGAGTGTAAAGATTCCTAAGCTGAGGGACTTTAAATATTTGAACTTCACCACCATGGGCGACCTCTCCTCGTGTGCCATAGAAACCTTTCTCGACATTTAATCCATGACAGCCTTCGCAATTTACGCCATCTTGTTCTGGCCCATTCTTATTACTGTCGTCTGCTAAGCCATCAGATCGTCGTTCACCTAAAAAGAACGCTTTTCCTATAGCTGCTGACGCAGAAAGACCATTACTCAAGGGTCGAATAGGGTTTGGCGGCATTTGTGTTGCAAGTATAAAATCAGCAAACGTGTCTATGTCTTTTTCAAGTTTCACAACATCAGGAGATTTATCGGCAGCATTCACATTTGCAGGAAGCTCTATATCCATTCCAAGCAAACCTTCAAAGGCAACGATAAAATTTTTGTAGGAAGTCTTTTCATCCAGATCTTTCTCGGTGTCTGTACCAAAATACCCGACAGATCGGTCACCTCGCCAATGCATATGGCCGTGTGTACTCATTCCCCTTAACGTCTGGGTGAACATTGGCCCTTTCATCGAAGCAATGGTTAATCGATCGCCGTCACCGTTCAATATATCTAACAATTGGCAACTTTGTTCCTCTGGCCCTACAAAATCACAACCCAACGTTGAGAATTTAAACGTAGGAAAAGGCTGTGGATTCTTCGCATTTGATGAGTCAGGGTTTCCTAGGTTCCAACTTAAGTGATCCGTATCTCCAAAAATATGGCAACTCGCACAGGATGCTTCTCCATTTGATGAGGATCGGGACGCATCGTATAACATACTTCTACCAGCGATGACCTTTGCAGGCTCTGGATTGCTCAAGGCTATACGGGTTTGATTGGAAACCTTATCTAGATCAACCACAACCAAGCTGTTGTCAAAACGAGTATACGTTAGCAGCTTTTTTCGCGATTCATCTAACAATAATCCTACAGGGCCACCTGTCACAGAAATATGCTGTTTGCTGGCTGTTTTAGGGTCAAATTCAATCCCGTTATTATCCCAATACGCATCATCTTCTAATTGATTTGTAGGATAAACTGCGATTTTGTTAGAACCCATTGCCGCCATGTAAACGGTGCTACCATCGTTACTGATAACCAGCTGTGTAGGGTTTGCAATCGAGTGCTGCTTTATAGCGCTGTCAGATTTAAGCACCTCGTAAGGAATATGCCGATTTAACGCTCGGGGAGTTACCCTATTTTCCGTTGGTTTAATAACGGTAATTCGAGTACGTGCAATATTGCCTTGTACCGTTGACCCTCCAACGATACCGGGCCCTTCAAATCGAGTCGCATTATTCGCCTCAGTATTGCTAACGTACACACTGCCGCTGTTAGGGTTTACCGCCATATTAAATAACGTTGTTCCAACATGTCGGTAGGCTTGCTTCATGTTGAGCGTGTTAGAGTCGATAGAGAACACATCGTTATCCGATAAAGAAAAGCGAATACCATTACTAAAATTACGCCCCTTGGTATCACGCCACTCTCCAGATTCATTGTCATACTTAACAACCATAGATGTCCAAGGTTGCGGCACGCCGTCCTTATTGACTCCTGGCGCCGTTCTACCACCGGGTAACATGCCGTTAGCCAGTCCGTTAGGGGAGGTTTTTTTATCTAACACCTGGCAAGGTTTACTTCCTAGCTCATCATCTTCGAACCCATAGCACATGACCGACTCGTGGACGACACTTGTCTGGTTCCCAGAGTTTAAAATAGAAACATAAACCATCTCTTCGTCCGGCGTCACCGCTAACGCCCTTGGTGTATCGCCAAACAGTTCAATAATTTTAACAGGAATGCCGCCAATTCCTCCGCCGGTATTATCAACATCAAATACCCACACATCTGCTCTCGATACATCGGCAGAATGTAGCTGGGGATCACCAGCACCAGAAACCCCCTTTAACGAAGTATGATTCCTCTGCTGCCCTCGATGAGCAGTAGTAATAAATGCCCGATTTTTTGCAAAAACAATATCGCTTGGTTCGTCCCCGACCAGCAGCGTTTGTCGCACGTAAGGCACCTCTTTATCAAAAGCAACAATACTCACAGAGTCCGACAAATGATTGACCACCCAAGCGTCGCCATTGCCACGAACCGCAACAGCGACAGGCTCTATACCCACGCTTACGGCACTTAAGTACTCAAGTTCACCTGACACGTTAAATTCAAAAATTTCCAATGACTGGTTTGGCGTGTTTGTAATATAGACACGCTTCCCATTAGGAGAAGTAGCAATCGGGCGGACAGCAACAGATTCGAAATTCACATAGTGCTTTCGCTCATTTTTTACATTATCGCCCCCACCACCAGGGGGACCGCCATCCTGCCCTCCTCCTGCGCACCCCGTTAGCATTGTAACGATGAACGAAACACATAGTAACATGGTAGTTTTAGATGGTTTTATGCAAATACAAGGCATAGGTATACCCTCCGGATTATTGGATTTTTATAAAAACTTATTTAGTTATTTCTAAGAGAGAATAAGAATCAGCTCATCATAGAAGCAGCAATCAATAAAAACGCTAACCGATAGCATTGATGTTGAGTCGTGCAATGTTGACCGTTGAATGTCATACAAGAGTATCTACTCCACCTTTTCTTTTGGCTCCCATCCCGGTGGTTTGATAATGTAATTTATTTTATTGATAAAACCATTTGCTTCCCACACCTGAATCGCTAATTTTTTTAACCCATGTGTAAATACCGTCCATGGGTTTATCGAATCGAGAGGTGTTGTGATTCCGTAAATGACTTTATCCTTCTCTTCAGCAAATGTTCCAAACATCTTGTCCCAAACAATGAATATCCCAGCATAGTTTTTATCGATGTATTCAGGGTTTGATCCATGATGAACACGGTGATGTGATGGAGTGTTAAATATTGCCTCAAAAGGCCGTGGTAATTTCTTAACTACTTCCGTATGAAGTAAAGCCTGGTAAAGCTGAACAAAGGCTTCAGCGAAGAAAACAATAATTGGATTAAACCCCAGCATTGCCATAGGGATATGAAAAAAGAAAGGCATTACTCCATCCAAAGGCCCAAAACGATAAGCCACAGAAATATTAAAATAGGGTGAACTATGATGAACAGTATGAGTTGCCCACCCTATACCACATCGGTGCATAAACCGATGTTCCCAATAATATATCAAGTCTGCGATAACAACCGCTGCCAATATCGTCCAACCATTTATCGGAAGATGCATTACGCTAAAGTACTCGTAATCCAAAAAACATCGCTAGTGTAATGTAATTAGTAACTGCATCTCCTATGATATTCCACGTCAAAGTACGCAAAATCATTTGGCGTATAAATTCAATCGCAAGTACCGCTAACGAAACAGTAAACCCCCAATCGTTTAGCCATGTATCTAAATACTGAACGTATTCTTCTGAGAGCAATGTGCTGAGATATTCAACCATAAGTCACCTGTAATACTAAAACGAGTACTAAAACGAGAACGAGAATTATTGTGCGTAAAGGAAATCAATCTGTGTAATATCACCGCTGCTATCTAGCGCATATCGCTCAACGACATCACTTACAGGGTATTTAATTGATTGCCACTGCAATATAAGTTCTGACTGACTTACATTGCGTTTAATCTGATATTTGTTCGAAGGTACTGAGTGCTTATTTTCAAAACTGGATAGCTGAAGCGCATCCAATGAATAACCAATAGATAATACAGCCTCTGTAACAGCTTGATTAAAACCATGGTAATGAGCGTATATTTTTGGCTTACTTGCCCAATTAACATTTTGATGTAGCGCCTCTTTTTCCCTGAACTGTTGCCAAAGCGCACTAACTTCTCGTTCCATTGCTGCAGCTGATTGCATGTTAATAGATGCTTCCACACCCACTATTGTGATACTTGTTAGCATTTCGAAAATAGTCGCAGGTTTAGTTACATGACTTACTTTAACCATTCGTTCTTTCTCAACAGCAGCAACAACGTGCTCACTCGCCGTTTTTGAAGCCTCCATTTCTGCACGCAGCCCAGTCTTGTTTGGCTCAGTAACATCAGCCTGATCGGTTGTATCAATAGTCGGCGTATACCACACAGAAATAACGATAGCTCCAATAATTAAACTTGTTACTACGAGTTGAATAGGGAGATTGCTTTTCATCATTGTCATCTCAGCAAAGTATTAGTGAAGCCTAACGTCCAATGGCACGGCACTGCAGCCAACGGTTTTACCACCTAAACAGTATAGAACTTAGAGGGGTGGACGCCCAAATACGTTTATTGTCATATTTGATAATTTACACTTTATCGATCAAATGGTAGATTGTCAACAATGATAATTAACTGTATTTGGAGTTGCTGGTGGCCAGGCCTAGTGTAAAAGCAGAAAGAACAGAAGAAATCCTCATTGCATTTGAGCATTGTGTTGCCCTCTACGGGGTTGAGGGAGCAACACTAGAGCGGTTAGCAAGCCAGTCAGGGTTGCAAAGAAGCCTCGTTCGACACTACATGGGGAATCGAAATGAGTTAATCATTGCTCTGGTAAACCGCTTTTTAACGCAATCCAGAGTCAGTTTTAGTGGGTTATTCAACTACTTAGAGCCATTAGAAGGTGATCAGGCACTGAAGATGGTTGAAATGCTGTTCGATACTAATTACATGAACACAACACAAACTGCAGTGGCTAGCGCGTTGATTATTTATTCAGGTAGCCACTTTGATATCGCCAATTTACTCCGGACTTGGGTGCAAGATATAGAGAATGGTATTACTGTCGTGCTTAAGAAAAGCTATGAGAACGAACCGAATGATGATTTACAGGATATTGCTGCTGGTGTGCTGGGGATATACTTTAACGTTGATTCGCTTGAAGTCTTAGGAGATATGGGGGAATTTCGAGCCCGCTCGAAGCGAAGTGCAATGCGCCTTATAAAGACGTTGTCCTAATGATTCTTATCGGGTATTCACCTATTTCATAGGAGGATCAACGCTCAATAACGATCGCAGGCGTTTGAGTTTTTCTGCTGCGCTAACGTTTAGCCAATATATGAGTGAAACTTAGTTCCTTCTACCCCTATCATTCTTAGAGATAACGAACATCAAGATGAGTGATTCCACTTAAAAGCGAGCAGTTGTTACCGTTGTTTTGTCCTATCAACTCACAGAGAAATGCAAAATGACCAGTAAATCACTCATTACATCGCTAGTATTTATCGTATTTACAAGCCTGACATCCTTTCAAGCAAATGCAAAAGACTCACAGAACAATTTCTTTGTCGATCTACTTATTTTACAACACGGCAAGACGGTTTCTGATGCCGAAAGGTATTTTGAAAAAGTCGCCCCTATTGCCGCTCGCCATGGGCTTGTACGAGTGCATCAGTTTAACGTTGCCGCTGTATATGCAGGGGAGACAAAGCCCGACCTAGCGAACCTATGGACAATGGCTCACGCCAACGTATTTAAAGCGATTAATAATGACCCCGAGTATAAGAAAATGATACCGGTTAGAAACTCGTTATTTGATATGAAAAAATCCCATATGGTACTGCTAGATCAGCAGTAACACTGAACCAGCAGTACCCTATGTTATGTAAGAGAAATTTATTTTCAGTAAGCTAAATACGCTCTGCTGCCTCCATGATTTTGTTTCGCAACCAGCGAATAGCAGGATCATGGTGTGCAATAGCGCTCCAAACCAACGAATATTGAAAAGCCGGCAATTCAAAAGGCGGGGGGAATAGTTGAATCGCATAATATTTTTAAAAATCAATTGCCAGTTTTGTAGGAACCGTTGCTAATAAATCACTGTTCTCAACTAACCGAGGAGTTAGGTGAAAGTGCTTAGTTTGTACAGATACTCGCCGATGTAATTTCTTTTCAGCTAACGCAATGTCTACCGTACCCGGCCCAACACCGGATTTACTTAACATGATATGTTCGGCATCTAGATACGTTGATAAATCTAATGCACCTTTTATCGCAGGGTGATCACGACTAGCAATGACTTCATAGGATTCTTGCCACAGTTTTTTCTCATAAAAAGTATCGGGTAATGATGAGAAGGCGTTTATCGCCAAATCTACCTGGCCCTGCTCTAGTTGTTCTAGCGCTATATTACCGTCGAGGATACGAAGATTACATTCCGGTGCTTCCGTTTTAATGGCAGGAATCAAACTAGGTAACAATACACTACTTGCATAATCCGTCAGGGATATTGAAAACGTTCTATTGGTAGTTTTCGGGTGGAACGTTTCAATAACTGCCAGAGTTTCCCCTAATTGCAACAGGGCTTTTTTTAATGGCTTGTGAAGAACCAGTGCTCGCTGCGTGGGCAACATACCCTGTGATGTACGAATAAGGATGGGATCGTCCAATAGTGCTCTTATTTTGTTTAGGGCATTGCTGATTGTGATATGCATACCTTGGCTGCGGCTTTGGTTACACTTTTCTCATCCAATAATGCATCAAGGTAAATGAGTAGTTTCAGATCGACGTTTTGTAGGTTCATTTATAGGGCTTTTAACTTTTACAGGTTTAGTGTCAGGTAATACCGAGACTGTAGATTGCATGGTCTTAATATAGTTCAAAGCAAAATGCAGTTCCACGCCTCATGCTACAGCCCTAATGAATTGAATATTAACCGTTTATTATCAACAAGTTATAACAACACCCTGTTCTTAGAGCCACAACCCTGCCCTTTGCCACAAAAGAAAACAGTGCCTAAAGGACTAGGAGTGAAACAGTTTGTTTCACTCAATAGAGGCATTATTCCCACATAGTCACTTGCAAAAAACAAGTTACCCGCATAAAGTGTTACTTGTGAACTGCAAGTTACTAGCTTTTCATAGAAATATTATATGAAGTTCCGGTGCTATTGCCGGACTAAAACAGCCAGACAAACCAAGGTATACAACTATGAATATTTTATTTTTGATTGGATTGATTGCTAGCACTGCAGTAATAGCTGAATTACGTCACCATTTCGAAATCGAAGCACCTAAAAAGGAAAGCGATAATTCTAGCGTATTAGATGTTTAAAAATTAAATTTACATTTATATTCTTTCCACAAATAACCGTTAAGGAAAAAATTATGCAATTTATTGTGCTGATGTCAGTATTAACATTTTTTAATGTCACTGGAGGAACCATGTTGTCTGAGGCTGAATTCATGCAGTCACAAAGCCCTGAATCCATTGTTGAAATTGAAGATGTATCTAGTTTATGAGGAAATTGAACCATTTATTCCCTCATAAACTAACGTCAATTCTTACACTTGCTGTTACTTCCTGATAACTGGTGCCTGAGAAATATCTCTAACATCAAAATTATCAGGGGGTTTCAGTCAATACTAAAAGCACCTCCTCCCCCTATATCAAACCAGGAACAATCACTTTTCGATTTTCTGGATAATCAGAAAATTTCTCTTTGTACCATCGATGTGTTTGAAAGGCCCTCGGAATCAAATTCGCAGCGGAAATACCTAAAACAAATAATGCGCCCAACGACCAAGTGGCAATCGCAAACCCCGTAAATGAAATAAGCTCTGTAAAATAACTCGGGCACGTAATATAGCGATACAACCCACCCTGAGGAATTCGATACACTTTCTCCCCCAAAGCCACCTCCTCTTTTGATCTCAATGTTCGTATAACGTGGTCACTGTGTAAGTTCATTACATAGCCAAAGATATAAATCCCCATTCCAATAATAAAGCGCGGATCAGAAAACCATGCACTGGTGAGATGTGTGCTTAAATGAGATATAAATACCGCATTTAGATACCCATGAAACGCGGTAACAAACCAACCGGCGAATACAATTCCAATGCTAAAAGTACCTTTCTGCCCCTTTGCCACTCGCATTAAAAAGGGAAAGACAAAACCTCTATTTCCATAGTGAATCAACCAAATGGATAGGAAAAACAGCGGTACCATCTCAAAACGGTGTTCTCCTTGAAAATAAAAAAACACGAAACTCAGTGTCGCAGGCAATTCCATCAAAAACCACCCGACCCTTGGGGAAAGGTTTAACCCGAAACTCTCCGTCGCAAAACGCCCATAAGGTGCCTTAACAAAAAAACCACCAATAATAACTAATACTAAATACACACCGGCGATCATTAGCGCGGTATCGTAACTCGACTGACTAATCAGTGATTCCATATTCTCCCTCCCATTACAACATTAAACTTTTAAAAATACGCGTTGCGATCTTTGCATGCTCTTCAAACAACGCCTCTTGATCATAATCATCACCCATCAATGCCTGCTGCATTCCCATACTGGAAAAAACACCTAACGTAATATTGGTGGTGGTAATAATATTAACCACGGCTTTTTGCTTATCCATGGATTGTGTGCCATCGATAACATTGTCGATAAAAACATAGGATTGCTCTGCTATCTGTTCGAGCCAACTTTTTATCTTTGGATTAATACGTTCAAACGGCAAACTGTATTCTCGATGTAATATCTGCGCTGAATACGGATGTTTCGCATGAAGCGTTAGCATGCTTCGGGGAATATCCACCAACTCTTTCAGCGTTAAGTTGTGGGTATTCCATTCGTTAATCTCTGTAAAGAACGGCATTAAGGCACGATCAATCACAGCACCATATACCGCGCCTTTATTCGCGAAATGTGAATATATACTGGGCTCCCGAATACCCACTGCCGTGGCAATCTGTCGCAGCGTTGTACCGTCATAACCGTTCTTTGCAAACAGCTTCTCAGCTGCATCAACTATTTTTTGATTGGTTGAGTCCACACTACTGTCTTTTGTCATCGGTTATTCTTTCACACCCCGCCACTGTTTACCTGTTAAACACCAACCAAGGCTATCGCACATTAGGTATATATTCAATAATATTGTCTTTTTTGTTGATTTACCTCTTTTCAAGGCGTAAATTCACAGACAAGCCCTAATGACCGATAGGCAAAACTATAAAATTCACAAGAGGGAAAGATCATCATGAAAAACGTTGCAACGAATGTGCATTGGCATAGCGGAGATATCACACGTACTGATAGAGCCAAATTACTTGGACAGCTTGGCGCAACACTTTGGTTTACAGGCCTTTCCGGTAGCGGGAAAAGCACCATTGCGGTGGCATTGGAGAAGGCCTTAGCGCAGCACAACAAACTGAGTTACCGCTTAGACGGTGACAATATTCGTTTAGGCATCAACAACAATTTAGGGTTCTCAGCGGAAGACCGTACCGAAAATATTCGTCGCGTTGGTGAAATTAGCAAATTACTGGTTGATGCTGGCGTTATTGTGCTCTCAAGCTTTATCAGCCCTTACAGCGCGGATCGTGATGCTGTTCGTAAATTGCATAAAGAAAGTGACATGCCCTTTATTGAGATTTTTGTCGACTGCCCTCTTTCTGCGGCTGAAGATCGAGACCCGAAAGGATTGTATAAAAAAGCACGTGCAGGAGAGATAAAACAATTCACCGGTATCGATGCGCCTTATGAAGCCCCGAGCAATCCAGAGTTGCACCTACATTCTGATAGCCAAAGCCTTGAAACAGAAGTTGCTCTCATTATGGATTTTCTCACGGAGAGAGGTTTATTAACCCTACAGCACCAGGCAGTAGAGGACTAAGCCGATGAGAGCACTTTTAATTAAATCCCTGAATCTATTTCGTAAAACCGGCTTACTGATTCGAAAGATTCGCGGTAAAACAGAACAAGATATTGCTAACGAACGTATTGTTAGTGGCCTTGCGTGGGAGGAATTCTGTGACACATTAAAAGCTGCGGGCGCATCCTTGACCTTTCCCGGCACCCCGCAAGACCCTTTTAACCAAGCAGAAGGCTATCGGTATTTAACCCGCCTAACCCGGGCAGGACTGATGGCATTTGTTGAACATGCAGACCCCAAAGCCCCCACACTACACCGAGTTGTTCACGAAACGGTAAAAATGGGCGCAGATAACCCTGACAACTATTATCAAACGGCTGCAATTAGTGGTGACTATGAGTATCGAATTAAAGGCAAACGCAATACCGTTAAGTACTTAGGGTTCGGAACTCAAATTGGACATTATGGACAAGGTGGTAGTATGCCCCCTTCGGGGTACATCGAAGCCTCAGAGATCCAACTGAATGACGACGATACGTTTGAGTTGATTTTAAGCTGCCAACCGCAATCTCATAATTGGCTACCGATGACACCTGACTCCGGCACCCTTGTGGTAAGACAAACATTTTTGGATAACACCACTGAAACGCCTGCAGACTTGGTGATCGAACGCATATCGAGAAATGCGGACGGAGAAATCATTCCCCATAATGTACCATCTGAACTCACACCCAAAATCATTGATGATGGCCTGCGCTCCACTAGCACCTTAGTCGCAGGAGCCTCGTTGTTATTTGCAAAATGGGCCAGAGACTTTTCTGCCCACTCCAATCAACTTCCACAATTTGATCAAGAAGTCTCTAACGCAGCAGGTGGTGATCCAAATATTGTGTATTACCACAGCCATTGGGCGCTGGCTCCAGATGAAGCATTGGTCATTGAGGTTCAACCTCCTGAGTGTGAACATTGGAATTTTCAGCTTAATAATTACTGGATGGAATCACTGGATTACCAACACTTCACCATTCATACCAATAAACACCTCGCAACCTATCAAGCCGACCAATCCGTCAAAATCATTGTTACCCATCAAGATCCTGGCCTGCCAAATTGGATCAATACCTGCGGCCATGAAAGCGGCACCATGTGTTTTCGATGGATAAAGGCAAAGAGTCACCCACAGCCATCAACGCGTATCGTGAAACTATCTGAGCTACTACCGAATAAGCCCGCCCCCCTCACGTCCCAAACATCATCGGAGAAAATTGACGCATAAAAGGCGTCAGCTTTAGGCATCTATCATGGCAAAAAAACAACTAGAAACCGGAAACAATTACAGCAACCCTTATCGCCCGCTACCAATTGCTCTGTTTAATCATGTAGGTCGATTCGCTGAAAAATTCGGAGCCAAAAAGAATATATGCGTTAGCACTCTGATTGCTAACGCAAAAAAAACAACCGGATTATCTGATTTTGGCGACGAATGGTTTATTGAACCATTAACTGTTCTTGTAGATTCCATCAACAAAGAAGCCAATCTCACCCCACTGGGAAGACTGGTTCAAAAGCAACGTTTAGAAAGCGCACTAGCCATACGCTTACGCGTAGAAGATCTTTGTAGAGCTCAACCTGAGATGCTAGATATTGAGCTCGGAAAAGTTATTGTTATTGCAGGATTGCAGCGCACAGGAACCACAACATTACATCGACTTCTAGCATCCGATAAACGCATGCGCGCACTATTATCCTGGGAAGCTCTCAATCCAATCCCTCTACCCAATGAAACCCTAGGTAATCCAAAAAAACGTATCGCACAAGCAAAAATGGCAGAAAAAGGGTTGGCCTACTTGGCCCCTGAATTTTTCGCTATCCACCCTGTCGAACACGATGCGCCAGAAGAAGACGTATTGCTATTGGATTTGTCGTTTATGAGCCAGTCCCCGGAAGCAACAATGCATGTCCCAACGTACGCTGCATGGCTTGAATCGCAAGACCATACAAAAGCCTATGAGTATTTACGTAAACTTATGAAAATCCTGTTATGGCAGCAACCTGCGCCTAACTGGGTGTTAAAAACGCCTCACCATATGGAATATTTGGACACCCTTTTAAAAGTATTCCCTGAAGCTACTATCGTACAAACGCATCGAGACCCGCAAAAAACGACAGGGTCTTTCTGTAGCATGGTATCTCACGGCAGAGGAATCTTTAGTGATAACGTTGATGCAAAAGAAGTCGCTCGTCACTGGGTAAAAAAAGTCAACAGACTGATGGAGAGTTCAATCGCAGTTCGTAAGCAAGTAGAAAGTAGCGGAAAAGGAAATCCTTTTATCGATGTATCTTACTACGACCTACTTAAAGATCCAGACAAAGAAATTGAACGAATATATCAGTTCGTCGACCTACCCTTCGATCAATCTGCATTACAGTCCGTAGAAAAAACCAAAAGTAAAAACGTTCAAAACCGGTTTGGAAAGCATCGCTATAACATCGAAGACTTTGCGCTGACGGTAGAGTCTATCGAACAACAATACCGATTTTACCGTGAACGTTACGCAATTCCTCACGAATAATAATTTTCATTGATAACAGGCACTTTCTTCATGAAAAAAACGAAAACAGGACCCAATGCGGTAGGTCATAACAGCGTATTTTCCGCCGTCACCACCGCGTTATTTGATATGTTTAGCAACAAAGGTCAGCTTGACCCATTGGCCGACAACCAACGTATCGATGGAAAAGTCTGCCTCGTAACAGGGGCAAACAGCGGTCTCGGAAAATCTGTTGCTATTCAACTAGCCAAACGCGGCGGACACGTGATCATGGCCTGTCGTAGCGGTATCCCCGATGCGGGCGAAGACGTAAAACGCCTATCAGGCAGTGATAACGTCGAAATGTTAAGTGTTGATTTGTCCGATCTTGATTCCGTCAGCGCATTCTGCAATATCCTACGAGATAGAAAAATCGTCATCGACATTGCAATTATGAACGCAGGCCTGATGCCGTTAAATTCTCGCCGGTCAGCCCAAGGTTATGAACTGATGTTTGCCGTGCACTTTCTTGCCAACCGACTTATGTTACATCGGTGGTGCCAAGATGGTGTAATTAAACCTGGCACTTCAACTATCAACACACCACGCGTTATTTTTGTATCCTCAGAGGCACATCAGTCATCAGAAGCTATAAATTTTTCCAAATTTGGAGAATATATAGAATTTGGCATAAAAGATGGATTACGGCATTACGGAACGAGTAAACTGCATTTAAGCACGTTTGCCAACGAACTGTCTCGACGACTTAATCCTGAATGTAGTGATCAATATAGTGTAAAAATGAGTGATGCACAGAGTGAAAAAAATAGTGGCGAGAAAACAAACGAACCAGGCCATGTAAACATTGCCGTTCACTCACTATGTCCAGGACCAATCGCCTCGAATATCGCCCGCGAATCACCCGGATTCTTGAAACCCATTCTAAATCCAATCATGTCGCTATTTTTCAACTCCCCAGACAAAGCAGCAGCACCCGTAATGCTATTAGCCTGTGAAGAAAGTATGGGAAAGCGGACAGGTGTTTATCTACACATGATGCGAGAAAAAACCTGCTCTGAGCATGCAAGCAATTCCAGTAACGGAGAGCAATTATGGGAATCCAGCCAACGGTTACTAGCGAAGTACTTAGACCCAGAAGGTAAAAGGTCAAAAGGCATGGGCTCTGAAGTTGGGCGTTCTGAAAGTGAAAGCATAGAAGGTACAGAAGGCGCACAGAAAAGAACTGCTAAACAAAAAACAAACCTTTCGACGTCTGCCTAGACATCCCCAATTTGGACAACACCAAGATTATGAATTTTGAAGACATCCCCAAAATGATACGCCACCTAGGTCGCACACTCTTTGGCTCGGCCCCGATTGCACCAGTAACTGACCTTACAGGAAAAACCGCTATTATTACTGGCGCATCACCTGGGTCAATAGGATTTGAAACAGCAAAAACCTTAGCTGCTTGGGGGGGCAACGTTATCATTACCACTCGTAGCAACCCTGACGCCACGGTACGAGCACTAGTTGCTGCGTTATCTCTGGAAGGAAAATCCGCTAATATCACAGGTCATACGCTTGACCTTACCGATGCTCAATCGGTGAATTCATTCGCAGAATGGTTTCAAAAAAATGATGAAAATCGCTTACACATACTAATCAACAATGCCGGTATTCATTTAGATTTACTCTCTCAATGGAAGGAGCCCACTCGAACACCGGATGGTTTTGAAATTCATTGGCGTACCAATTACTTGGGCAGCGCGATGTTAACGCATCTATTGCTGCCTCAACTAAAAAATGCCGGAGCAATCGACGGCGACGCCCGCGTGATAAATGTCTCCTCCCACCTCCATAACAAAGGACTTAACAGCGAGCTTTTCTCTCAACAACGGCCTTATGATTCTTGGGAGGCTTACGGCCAATCAAAGCTCGCGACAGTGCATCATGCGTTTGAGATTCAACGGCGATTTGCACAGCAGTTTAATGTAAAAGGCTATGTACTGCACCCTGGAGCGATCGCTACCAACATCTCAGGTAAGGGATTAGAAGGTACAGGGCTTTTACAAAAACTACGCAATCTATTCTCCCCGATCGAAGCATTGATTTTACTTTCGCCAACAGAAGGTGCCCAAACACAAATTTATTGCGCCAGCCATCCCAGTATTATCGGCGGGTTCTATTACGAACGATGTGAACGGGGGGATGTAAACACAGAGAGCTCCGATACACTTGTCGCTGAACGATTATGGGATGAAACACAAACCTGGATACAAAGTGTTTGTAATACCTCCGAAACAGGAACTCAACAAACTGTAAAACTATAATAAGCAACACAATAAAGGCGTTACAGCAAACTTATGAAAATGTTCACACACACCGTCGTATCCGACACCGTTGAAATTAATGCGCCAAGCGAACTGGCGTGGGAAATACTCGTGGATCTAGCCCAGTACCCACGCTGGAACCCTTTTACGGTTAAGGCAGAAGGCACTCTAGAGGTTGGTAACGCCATCGACTTACACGTCAACATGCCTAAAAAAGGTGATAGAATACAAACAGAAATAGTTGAAAAGATCAATGCACCGCACTGCTTATCCTGGGGAATGAAGCTGGGAATATCGCCCTTATTGTCGGCGTTGCGGGAGCAAAAGCTGGAAAGCCTATCAAATGACCGGTGCACATATACCACCAGCGATAGGTTTTCTGGATTGCTCTCTCCATTGGTATATTTTTTGTTTTATGACGATGTTCATGGCGGATTTAATCGTGTCGCGTATGCGTTAAAAAAGCGTGCGGAAGCTGACTGGAAAAACCAGAAGTTGCCTCATATCAACAAACCCAACACTAACGTATCAAATCCTTCTACCAAAAGGCCATCTTAACCTCCTAAAACGGAAACAATCTTTTCGACTCTAAATATAACTCCGATTTTATCTGCCTCTTCAGATATTCGAGACCGACGTTTTTCAGGGTCTTCAACCAAATCACTCAACAACTTCATTTGCAATCTCTGAGCGTGATGTACGCTAATGTTATTATTTTTCACTCGACTGGGAATATTCGCCAACAACTGCTCAGCCATAGAATGACGCCTTCCTACCTCATTCGTCTCAACTAACTGCTCCCATAGCTCTTCCTGTTTTGCAAATCTAACATGGTTAATATAGTTCGCTAGAGATTTCTCAGGATCCTCCTCATTCCCACTCACACGCCTAAGTACCTCCCATTCTAAAGGTGAAATAAACTCAGGACGATAAGATACTGGTGATTCTATATCTCCTACTCCTAATTGAAGGGAAGTCGCATTAAACGCCTTAACCTGCTGCTCCCTTACAACGCTTTCACTCAATTTATCTATATCAAATGGAGCACTATTCAACGTCCGCTCTGCTTCCGTCCCGTTGTTATCTTCCTTTGTGCCATCTACATCACCTCTACTATTCTCAAGGTAAACCAAATAGCAAAGAAAGATTAGAATGGTAATCAAAAAAACGCTTACCTTATTTTTATAATTATAAAACATTTTCATCATCCTCTATAACTGAGAGTAGAAGCATCCAATCATCAAGGTCATTTCGACAAGATGCTTCTAACCTCAATGGAGATCAGTAGACAATAGGGTTAGGTGGCAATACATTAAAAGTATACTTCTGCCCTGTGCCAGACATTAGCGCTGTAAACAAGCCGTTAAATAAACCACAATGTCTCATTGGTTCAAACTCTGTTGTCCCTTCAAATTTAAGATCGCCACTACCTAGCATAGAAACAGGCCCATCAAGATCCAGTGAAAACTCTGCAGGGCTTCTAGTCCTGCATCCAAAAGGTATTTGAAAAAATGATATGCCCGCTGACTTCACTTTAAT